>OHAD01000213.1_pt1 | contig 71815 bp, 59 predicted proteins | sample 1577011 | NCBI WGS metagenome assembly OHAD01 (sample SAMEA3541510, study PRJEB24748) | human gut metagenome | biome: human gut; feature: human-associated habitat; material: faeces | place: China | collected 2012 | reverse complement strand
GATTTGGCTTTGTGAAAATGAATGGAAAATGGGAAGCCAGACCACATAAAGATTCAATAAACAGATTCAAGAGAAAGCTCAAGAAACTAACATATCGTTCGTGGTCAGTGTCTATGGACTACAGGATACTGAGACTAAATCAGGTGATAAGAGGATGGATAAACTATTTTAGGATAGGTAAGATGAAACAAAATATGACTAAAATAGACAAACATCTTCGTAATCGTATGAGGATAGTTATATGGAAGCAATGGAAAACTAGTAAGAAAAGGATGTGGGGACTAAGGAAGCTTGGTGTACCAGAGTGGATGGCGAGACAATCTGTAGGGTTTGCAGACCATTATCAGGCGGTAGCAAAAACAGCCGGACTTCGCAGGATAACAAAAGAAATACTCGCAAAGCGAGGACTCATTAGTTGTTTAGATTACTATTTGAATTGAACCGCGGAGTGCCGAACGGCACGCTCCGTGGTGTGAGAGGGAGGAGAAAGTCCTCCCTACTCGATTGAAATGGAGAATTTGCATCTACATGGATAGATGATATTTTACTACATGAATATGGACATAAGATATACTGGGATAAGGCTAAAGAGCTATACAATGGCAATAAAAAGTTATATAATAGTGTTATAGAAGCAAGTATGGTGTATGAAGAACCTTTAAGGAAATACATAAAAACAAAATTGCTTAATGATAAATTATATGTAATGAAAAATATAAGCAAATATGCCCACAGAAGTTTATTGGATATGAATTTCCGAGAAGTGTATTCTGAATTGTATGTTTTGATTAAAAATAAAAAGATACAGAATAAAGAGTTAATTAAAATTATGGAGGAGTTATTATGATGGTGATATTTAGTGAAAAACTAAAAAAACTTATGGAATTAATAGAACCGTATGAAGAGTATGACTTTGAAAACGGTGGCTCTAAATTAGTTAATGACGCTCCAGAAGAAGTTAAAAAACTATTCCCAGAATATGTAGCTTTAAGACATAAGGAGTTATCGGGATTAAACTAAGCATCTTAACAGTAGTTAGGGTGCTTTTTTAATGTAACTAAATCTGCTTTAATATTATGCATTTGGCTTAAAAATGTAATTTAATAGAATGATTTGTGTAAAAACATCAAATAAGACACTTAAATAGCATTAAAACAGGGCCCTTAGCTGGGCCCTTATCTTTTTAGTTTTCTTCTGCTATTCTGTCGATTATCTCGCTCATAGCTGAGTTGTAGTATAAAGTTTCTTCTATCAAGTCTTCTAAAGTTTCATCTTCTTCTAATTCCTTGGCAGCTTCTTCAATCTCTGATACTACATTTTCTTGTCCACTTTTTTGTATTTTTTGAGGTTTTCCTTTCCTCTTTCATTTATTAACCCCCTTGTGATATAATGAAATTGAAAACTGGCGGGGCATACACCAGTATTCAATTTTGTGACTACCTTACTACTGCGATAGTGAGGTAGTTTTAATCTTCAATTGTTTTTTGTAAATCTGAGATTATTTTTTCTAACTTCTGGTTTTTTTTGCGTCGCTGTCATTTTCTGACTTAGTATCTTCTAGTCTGTCAATTAACATTCTTAGAAAACCGCTAAATTGCTTATCTGTTTATCATATCCAACATCTAAATTGGTGAAACTTGCTATTGCAAGTGGAAAGGCTAATTAGCATGGCTGTAGCAAAATGGAGAACCTTGAAAGAGATAGAGGGTGAATATGAAGTAAAGGCGGTAACTCTTAGAAGCCACATATTCAGAGGATTGATATATAAGTATCACCTTAAAAAAGTTGGCAAAACGTGGCTGATAAATGAAAACTATATAAAGCAGAAGTACAAAAAGCGTGATTCTGTGGTAAAATAGAATAATAAAAAATAAAAGGCCCTCAATACAAGGGCCTTTATAGTAAGGAGAAACGAAGTGTCAGAAAGAAAGCAAGTTGAAATATCTAGAGATAAAATTGATGAACAGGAAAAGTATATCGAAGCTGTTCATAGAATGAATGAAAATGAATTTAATAGGACTGGTAAGAAAAAATCATGTTTCTGCTGTACATTCGGGTGTCAAATGAATGAGCACGACTCAGAAATGCTAATCTCTATGCTAGAAGCAATGGGATATGTCCAGGCCTTGTCAGAGGACCAGGCAGACCTAGTCATATACAATACCTGTGCAGTAAGAGAAAATGCAGAACTAAAGGTTTATGGAAATTTGGGTCACCTAAAGAGCATAAAAAAGAAAAGGCCTGACATGAAAATTGTAGTCTGTGGTTGTATGATGCAGCAAGCTCATGTAGTAGAAGAAATAAAGGAAAAGTATAAGCACGTTGATTTGATATTTGGTACTCATAACCTATACAAGTTCCCAGAACTTTTAGAGTCTACTTTCAATAGAGATAAAATATTAGTTGATGTCTGGGATGTAGATGGTGAAGTTGTTGAAGGTCTAAAGAGCAATAGAAAGTTTGATATAAAGGCCTTTGTAAATATTATGTACGGATGCAATAACTTCTGTACATATTGTATAGTTCCATATACAAGGGGCAGGGAGAGAAGTAGGAAACCAAGCGATATAATAAATGAAATAAAATCATTAGTTGAAAATGGCGTAAAAGAGGTAACCCTATTGGGACAGAATGTAAACTCCTATGGCAAGACACTTGATGAAGACCAAAGGATTACATTTGCCCAGCTTTTGAGGCAGGTCAATGAGATAGATGGACTAGAGAGAATCAGATTTATGACATCCCACCCAAAGGATATATCTGATGATGTAATATTCGCAATGAGGGATTGTGATAAGGTTTGTGAATTCTTGCACCTACCATTCCAGGCAGGTAGTACAAGCCTTCTAAAGAAGATGAATAGACATTATACAAAGGAAGACTACCTAGCCATAATAGAAAAGGCCAAGAGAGAAATACCAGACTTAGCATTTTCTACGGATATAATGATAGGTTTCCCAGGCGAAACAGATCAAGATGTGGATGATACTATAGATATATGTGAAGAGGTAAGGTATGATTCTGCCTTCACCTTCATATATTCAAAGAGGAGGGGGACTCCTGCAGCAAAGATGGAAGATCAGATACCAGAAGATATAAAACACCAGAGGTTTGAAAGAGTACTTGAGGTAGTGAATAGAATTTCAGCAGAGAAAAATGCTGAATATATGGGCAAAACATTAGAAGTACTAGTAGAGGGTGCCAGCAAGAAAAATGATGCTGTAATGACTGGAAGGTCTAGACAGAATAAAACAGTCAACTTTATTGGAGGAGATTTATCCCTAATTGGAAAGCTAGTGCAAGTTAAAATAACAGAGCCAAAGTCATTTTCTCTAAACGGAGAGCTAGTAAAATAGGTATTGTTAATATAAAAATATATTTTAATTGAGAAGAGGGGGAATAAGATGAAAGGCAAGGTTGTGGTTTTGACACTACTGCTATGTGGATTATTGTCAGGTTGTAAATCTGAAGTAACCACTGACAATAGAATGAAGGACGCTTCTATGAGAGAAAATTCTCTAGAATATGATGCCTACAGGAAAAATATAGTTGATTCCAAATACACATGGTATAGTAAGTACATCAATCAATACTTATTGGATATAAAGGACAGGGAATATAAGGTCAATCTAGAGGACTTGGACTCTATAATTGCAGATCTAGATGCCAAGATTAAAGAAGTAAAAAAGCTTGATCCTGAAAAAATTAGAGCAGCCATAGATAAGGAGTCTGAGGATGTTTCAAAAAATGACAAGGATGATAAAAAATATAAGGCAAATATAGAAAATGTAAAAGCTGATATAGAACCCAATAAGAATTCAATGTTGAAACTCTTAAATAGGCTTAGGAAGGGTCTTGAACTTGGTAAAGATGGTCAATTTGACCAAAATGATATAAAAAAACTTTCAGAGATAGAATCTAGTCTATTGAAAGTATATGATGAAAAATTAAAGCCATATTAGACTTATTGACATAAGTGACTTTATTTTTTCTCTAATATACTATAGAATATAATTATAAATATTTTGAAAATATAAGCGGGAGGTACAGTATGTCGTTTGAAAGAGAAAATTCAAACTTTATCAGAAATATAGTGATAGATGATTTAGAAAGTGGTAAGCATGATAGTATCATCACAAGGTTTCCACCAGAACCAAATGGCTACCTGCATATAGGACATGCCAAGAGCATATGCCTAAATTTTGGATTAGCCAATGAGTTTAAGGGTAGGGTGAATCTTAGGTTTGATGATACAAATCCAGTAAAGGAAGACGTAGAATATGTCGATTCTATAAAAGAAGATGTCAAGTGGTTGGGCTTTGACTGGAATGAATTACATTTTGCGTCTGACTATTTTGAAGAGATGCACAAGAGGGCAGTCCTATTAATAAATAAGGGCTTGGCCTATGTTGATGACCTATCAGCTGACCAGATTAGAGAGTACAGGGGGACACTGACTGAACCTGGTAAGGAGAGTCCATATAGGAATAGGTCTGTAGAGGAGAATCTTGACCTATTTAAGAGGATGACTGCTGGAGAATTTGCAGATGGAGAGAAGGTATTAAGGGCAAAGATAGACATGGCTTCACCTAATATAAATTTTAGGGACCCAGTCATATACAGGATTTCTCACAATACCCACCATAACACTGGTGACAAGTGGTGTGTATATCCAATGTATGCCTTTGCACATCCACTAGAGGATGCTATAGAGCATATTACACATTCAATCTGTACCCTAGAGTTTGAGGACCAGAGACCTTTCTATGATTGGGTTGTAAGGGAATGTGAAATGGAAGCAGTTCCTAGGCAGATAGAGTTTGCTAGGTTGAACCTTACTAACACAGTTATGTCAAAACGTAAATTAAAGCAGTTAGTTGATACTGGAGTAGCAGATGGATGGGATGACCCAAGAATACCTACAATATCAGGCCTAAGGAGAAGGGGCTATACACCTGAGTCAATCAAGAATTTCTGTAGGGAAATTGGTATATCAAAGGCAGATTCTACTGTTGATAGTAGGATGCTTGATTATTTCCTAAGAGAGGACCTACAGCCTAAGGCACCTTTGGCTATGGCCGTTCTTAATCCATTAAAGGTGGTTATAACTAACTATCCTGAAGGTGAATCTGAACTAATTGAAATAGAAAATAATGCCAAGAATGAAGAAATGGGTAAGAGGCTGGTTAGCTTCTCAAGAGAGCTATATGTTGAAAGAGATGACTTTATGGAGGTTCCTGTAAAGAAGTATTTCAGACTATTCCCAGGTAATGAAGTTAGACTGAAGGGTGGCTACTTTGTCAAGTGTAATGATGTGATAAAGGATGCTGATGGTAATGTGACAGAAATCCACTGTACATATGACCCAGATACAAAGAGCGGTTCAGGATTTGTAGGCAGGAAGGTGAAGGCTACAATTCATTGGGTAGATGCCAACAATTCATACCCAGCTGAATTTAGGCTGTTTGAACCATTGATTTTAGATGATGATCCGGCAAATGAAGGCAAGCACTTCTTAGACCAGATAAATCCAGCATCACTAGAAGTAAAGCAGGGATTTGTTGAGAAAACAGCTGTTGAAGCTGCTCAGAAAAATGATAAATTCCAGTTTATTAGAAACGGCTTCTACTGTGTAGACTCTAAATATTCAAGTGAAGACAAGTTGGTATTCAATAGGATAGTACCTCTAAAGAGTTCTTTTAAATTATAGGTAGACCTAATTGGGATTCAGCTATAATTTGAAGTGACCTCGAGTAGGGACTACTATCGATTGAGATAATTATAAAAAACAAGACAAATATAATAAGATATAAAAAGGGAGACTGCAAGCATATCAACTAGCTAGTCTCCCTTTAAATTAAATTTTAAAATATGGCCGGTGCATTTAAATGATAACAAGAAGTCGACTTCAAGCCAATCGGGCCTTATTTTGGTTTGACCTTATAGTCTATTTCATACAAATCGTAGCTTTTAATAATTGATATAAGCTTGTCTGCATATATTTTTTTACCCTTGGAATTAGTTGTAGTAGCATATCCTGCATCTTCCAGTGCCTGGGCTTGTCCCCTATATGTATTGGATTCAAAGAGACCTGCCTTTAGATAACGCCGATTTTTCATCAAAAAGTCAGTTCTATCGGATACGCTGTCAGCCCAGGAAGGGTATTTTCTAAAATAGGCATTAACGTGACTGTTGTAGTATTCCTTGGTATTGAATAGGACCTTGTCCCCATGCCAAGAGGAATCAGCCTTGATACCATAGAGGTTGTTTGCATCCCTTGTCAATTTTGACCTTCCCCAGTTTGATTCTAAAATTGCCTGTGAAATGGTCACAGATGGGAGGAGACCAGATTTTCTATATTCTACAATAGATATATCCTTAAGACTGTCTATAAATTCTTGGTTGCTTTTATTACTCTCAACCAAAATTTGTTTTTCTAGGTTATCAAAATACCTGAATAGGTTGGTGGACGTATATAAAAATGTGATAAGTAAGAATAGGATGCATAGACGAAAAACCTTTCTAGGTCTTTTATTTTTCTTTGTTCTTTTAGTCTTGGAATTTTTTTTATTTTTGCCACTTGCCTTTGTTCTAGTTTTTCCAGAATCGACATTTTTTTTCTTGACCCTACTATCTAGACTAGCTATATAAATCACCTCCAATTAAGTGAAGACATATTATCTTGATTCGAACATCTAAGTAAGTATATATAAAAATATATTTTAGAATTTTACCTATTATAAGACAAAAAACTTAATTTAAGGTATATAGGATTGAATTTTAAAAATTTAAGACAACAAAAAAACTGTGGAAAACCACAGTCTCTTTGTCAAGTATAGCTATAAGCGGAGTTCTGTATTAGATGATCATCTTTCTAGGCCTATTGTCACCAATAGGCTCAAGCGGCCTACCTACCGGGAGATGCGAGCAACATCTCTTCTTCCTAACTTGGCCTTGCACCAGGTGGGGTTTACATAGCCATATAGTCACCTATATGCTGGTGAGCTCTTACCTCGCCTTTCCATCCTTACCCAATGGGCGGTTTATTTCTGTTGCACTATCCTTAAGATCGCTCTCACTAGGCGTTACCTAGCACCCTGCTCTATGGAGCTCCGACTTTCCTCACGTATTACTACCTGCGATCATCTGCTATACTCAACGATAATTATATCAAAAACACGGACTATATGCAAATATTATTAACTAATTTTAAATAGTTTGAATCTAGTAATAGAAAATATGTTATAATAGAATGAGTAAACTGTAATTTAGTAGCAATTAACTAATAAGGAGTGAATACGTTGAATAATAGCCGAGAATTGATTAGGTTGGCTGTTCTTGAAGTCGATGAAAAGTATATCGATAATAAATATACCATGAACAGTAACTTGAATGAAACGCTTAAAAATAAATTTGAAAAAGTAGATGAAAACGAAGAAAAATATATAGAACTTTTGAGGTATAATATAATATACTACAAGTCTATAATCAAGAAGTTGGAATATATACTAGAGATGTGGATACAAAATGACTTGATACAAGGTCACCAGTCTGTTGAAAAGAGTATAGAAAATATCAAGGCTTCTTCCAGACAGTATGTAAATAAAGCCATGAAAAATGGCAATAAACACCTTAACGACAAGGACAGAAAAATTTTCATGTCCTATGACAAGAATTCAGGTGTTAAAAAGATAGAAAAGATAGAAAATGACTATAAAATACTGAATATTTATAAAGATATACTAGGTATGGTGATAACTGTAATATCTGGAAATGTTGATAAATACAAGTATATACTGGATATGAGCACTGAAGAGGTCAAAATTGATCTTATGAATGAGATATTTAGTATGATAAATGACATACTTTTTAGCCAGGAAACAGTTATAGAGGAGTTTACTGATGAGGCCCTAGTTGAAGATGATGATATATCAGATGAATATGAACTGGCAGATGAAGATAAGTGTATCAGTTTTACCAAGTACGTATCAATGATTAGTACACCGGAAATTTCTGTAAAGATAAATGATATTTTCAGAGATGCAGTAGAGGCGGAAGATATTGAAGAAGATGATGCCTATGGCTTTTCTGACACTTCTAGAGACTACGTTTCCTGCGTAGCCCTTTTGATGGATTATATATCCGATGACAACAAGCAGTACTTTACTAATGCCTTTAGGATGGTGGTTATAGGTCTAGTTGATGAATCTGAGTTCAAAGAAATAATTGAGAGACTAGTGAGAAATAAGACATTTTTAAACAAGTCTAGGTGGATTGGCTGTCAGAAGCTTGTAAAATCAGACTTTAACCTAGAAAATAATAATTTCTTTGGTAGAAACTTAGTAGAAACTAGTTTTGATAAGGTTGATTTTTCACAAAAAATGGACCTGCTAGATACTGATACAGCCACTCCAATTGGAGAAAGAGTTGAAAATATACTTGACGGTATTGATTCATATGAAGATGACAAGCAAGGGGGTCTTATATCTTCCTTGAAGGATAATTTATTCAAGAAAAAGAATAAGCTAGAAGATGAAATGGCATCTGATGAATACTATGATGACGAATTTGAAGAGTATAATTATGACGAAATAAATGATGAAGAGGATTACTATGAAAAAGATAGTATATCTGATAGGTTTAAAAATTTCTTTTCTAAAAAGTATAGGGGCGAAGAGTTTGAAAAGTACTCAGACATGGATGAAGACGAGTATAATGATATAGACCCCAACCTCTTTAATGGAGACAGGTCTATACAAGATGAAAATGCCTTAGCAATTCTTATGATGAGAGAGAAGAACAAGCGTAAGGAAGATAATGATATTAAAAAGGAATATGATGACTTGAAGGATGAAAGGCAGATAGCAGAGGAAATATCAAAAACAGGTATTAAATCATTTGCTAGCAAGTCAGATATTGTATTTGAAGAAGAGGATTGTGTATATCCTAAGAAAGAATACATAGCTGGAAGTGCACCAAAATCTGCACCTCTAGATAGTAGGCCAGACTCCGTTGAGAAAGTCGCTAATGTTTCTAAGGATATTGAAGATAAGGCAGATGTAGATATAGAAGATGACAAAGAAAATGAATTTGAAGAACTAGAAATGTTGAAGTCAATGAGTGAAGAATCAGTTGATAGGGATAGAAGTTCTTTGCATGTCGAAAAAGAAGAAGATCTTACTGAGGATTATGAATATGATCAAGAGTACGACGAATATGATGATGAGGATATAGATGATGGCCCAGGTTTTGTGGAAAAATTTAGGGAATCAAAGTTGGCTGCCAAGTTTGCCTCATTTAGAGAGGCTAGAGCGGAGAAAAAAATGTCACAAGAAGTCGATGTAGCTGATGATGAAGGCTTTATGGCTGGTATGTCAAAGACCAAGGTAGCTAGAGATGGTCTTATAATAATTGTCATATTAGCACTTTTATTCTGTACATACATTTTCTTTATAAAGCAGTTTACTATGCCATCAGTTGAGGAAACTAATAATACAACAAAGAATATAAAGGTTGAAAAGAAAGTTGATACTAAATCTACAACAGCTAAAGATGCACCAAAGTCAACAGATGAAATAACACAGAAGACTGAGGCTGAAAAAGCTAAGGATGAAAATGAAGCCAAGGCTAGTGGATTAGATAGACAGGCTGAACAATATAAAAATGGTAAGGGAACTTATTACACTGTTTTTGTTGGTGCCACTAAGGATAAGGATGGCGCTGAGTCAGTTGCCAATAATTTTGCTAGGAGGGGTGTTCAAGCCCAGCTTGTTAGAAATTCAGGTTATTATATGCTAAGAGTAGGTGAGTACTTTGACTATAACCAGGCATATGCCAAGTCAAAGTCAATAGGAGCAAAGGGTATACAAAACTACATAGCCAGCCAGAATAAGTACTTCGACTTGAAAATTAGCGCCTACCAGGCGAGAATACCTAACCTGTCTAAGGAGCAGTTGAAGACAGACTATAATGACTTGAGAAATCAGATATCTTCAACTGGCAAGAATACATCTTATGTAACTAACTTGGATGAAATATATGAACAGGCATTGAAGGAAAAATAAGAGGGGGTCACAGATTTTGCTAAAAGATAGTGAAAAAGTAGTATTTAAAATAAAATCTGGATATAGCTTAAATGGATTAATTGACTTTAACCTTGAAGATAAGTACCTGCAATTTACTAACCTTGGAAACATTTATGTTTCCAAGGTTGATTCTTTACAAGGGGAAAAAGAAGATTATATATTCTATGATTTTTCAAAGGAAGGTCAAAAGTTATATACGGAATTAGATGGTGATAGCGTAAATATTATTGCAGATTCTATACCATTTGTCAGGGTCAAGGATGGAGAATCTTATAGGGTATATCCATCCCTGATAATGGTCTTGGACTTGTTTGAATTGGTCAAGATAGGACAAAACTCTAAAAAAATTATATTTGATATAGAGGGCAAGAACCTAATTATGAATGCAGACGGAGACCTATACACTGGTATTTTAGAGCATGATGATAGCAGGTTGGTATTTGTAAGTAGGGGTAAGAGGTTTGAATTTAACCTGCATGATCTTGAATCCTACAACAATATTGATAATATGATAAATATTAGAGGATATTTTTATGTTGATTTTCAATCTAAAGTATACAGAAATATAAGCTTTATGGGGAGTATACAAAAGACTACTCTTCCAAGGAATATAGACGAAATTGTCAAAAATAATTCTAAGATAGGTGTATTACCTCCTCAGGATCCAATAGTATTTTGCAAGGTATCTGGTAGACTGAGGGCTAAGGAGTACCTAAATAAAAATATGTTTTTGATTAGGCATGAAGACCTATATGTCTTATATGAAAAAAAGGATAAGAAAGAGTTAGTATGTAAGGAAAGATCATCTTTTACTAGTTATTATATCGGTGATTGTAATTACATAGTTTACGACGGACAGGATGTATTTAACCTTTATATCGATGGTCAATCTGCTGAGAGGGTTGGATTTGATTCCTTAAAGGCTATAGAAAATAAGTCGATTGGTTTTTCTAGGGAGTTCAGACCATTTTTTATAGAAATAGATGATGAGTACGTATCTATAATGAAGTCAGAAGACAAGTGTATACTGGATATAGAAAAAAGAACTATATCAAATATTTCGGTAAATGAAGATGAGTTTGAAAATGAAGGCTTTGTAGGCGTAGAAATAAAGTACAAGGACAAGTTTGTAGTTATGAACCTAAAGAGGGAGATAATTACAGACCTATCAGCAAATATATTTTCTGAATATCAAAAGTCCTTGCTAGAGACTACAGACCTCGATGAGGTATATGATAATTGGATAAAGTCTGTATCTGATATGGTTATATTTAATTTCTTTGGCCATATCTATCATATGAACAGTAAGTATTCTTATATGATGAATAGCAATATTGATTTGGCTACTAAGGTCGATTTTCTAAACTACCTTTATAGTGACCTTCAGGATCAACTTAGTAATATAGATTTAATAACAGTCCATATGTCTGATATTTTGGAGAGGAGTGAAGAAAGGTACTTCAAGTCTATGAATAGGACTTGTGACCTTAGTCAAATCTCAAGACTTCAGAGGCACTTCTTTGATTTGAGAAATGATATAAAGATGGATATAAATGGAATTATAGCCATCATAGACAAGGTTTCATACATGCTATTACCAGAGGAAATGAGAAGGTCTAGTATTAGGATGTTAAAAGAAGCCCAGATATATCAGATTGATCTACATATAGACATGGCCTACAAGAAGCTTGGGCACTTGATTTATAATTTGTTGCCCCACTATGTAGCCAAGACTGTAAAAATAGTATTTGAGACGTATTATAGTTTTTATCCTAATTACAGGCAGCTTGATGAGGCAGAGCTAAAAATTGAGCTGATGGAGAGGATAAAATCTACTCATATCTTTAGACAGTTTAACATGAATAAGGAATCGAGGATCTTAAGGAAGGATATCATTGAAGATTTGTATTCTCTTATGAAGTTTGCTAGTATGAAGATAGACAGTGATTATTACTTCACTGGTGGCTATAGGTAGGAGGGCTTATGTTAATAGATGAGATAATGGCCAAGGAGTACAGGTTGTGTAATTTTGTGGCTAGGGAAAAAAGTGTTAAATACAGGGAAATTGATTTAGATGAATTGTTGGTAGAAGGCACGAATATTGATAGGGACAATATTATAGAAATAGTTGATCCGGATGTTACTAGCAAGTTGATATAGGAGGTAAGTAGATGAAAAATATTTTATTGGCTGGTGGAGCAGGTTATATTGGTAGTCATACTGCAGTTGAACTATTGAAGTCTGGTTATGGTGTTGTTATAGTAGACAACCTATCTAATAGTTATCATACTGTTATTGATAGGATAGAAAAAATATCATCAAAGACAGTAAAGTTTTATGAAATGGATACTAGATCGGCTGACTTGGAAAATATATTTAAAGAAAATGACATAGATGCTGTTGTAGACTTTGCTGCATACAAGGCAGTCGGTGATTCTGTGGCCAATCCACTTAAATACTATGACAACAATTTACTTTCATTAATTAATATGTTGTCTATTATGGCTAAGTACGGTGTACATAACTTTGTATTTAGTTCATCCGCTACTGTGTACGGTGACTTGGATATTGAGGATTTGCCAGCTAAGGAAGATCATAGATTATCTACTACAAACCCATATGGTACTACAAAGTTGATGGGTGAGAAGATAATAAAGGACGCTTGGTTTGCTAATAGAGACTTGAACGCTATAGTATTGAGATACTTCAACCCAATTGGAGCCCATGAGTCAGGCATGATAGGAGAAGATTGCACAGGAATACCTGCTAATATTATGCCATATTTGACCAAGGTTGCCGTAGGAGAATTGCCACATATAAATGTATTTGGTAATGACTACAGGACAAAGGATGGTACAGGTGTGAGAGACTATATACATGTGGTTGATCTGGCTAAGGGTCATATAAAGGCTATAGAAAAATTATTTAAAGACCAGGTCGGCGTAGATTATTACAATCTGGGCACAGGACGTGGTTATAGTGTAATGGAGTTGATCGAGTCATTTTCTAAGGCTTGTGGTAGGGAAATACCATACAAGATTGGTCCAAGAAGAGATGGCGATATAGACATGACATATGCGGATTCTTCAAAGGCTGAGAGAGAACTGGGATGGTCTGCTGAATACGATATAGACAGGATGTGTCAGGACTCTTGGAGATGGCAAAAAAACAATCCTAGAGGTTATGAAGAATAGCACAATATTTGATTTAGTATTTTGAATCAAATATATATAATTTAGAAATATATGTAAAACTAAAGAGGTGCAGAATGTTAAAAAAATTGATGATGCCTTGCTTGGCTCTTGTGATGGTGGTCAGTTTGACAGCTTGCAAAAAGGGTGAAAATGCAAAAAAAGACAATTTGGATATGACTAGTAACAAGGCAGGGATAACTGTATATATGGATAAGGGGGCTAAAATTGACCCCAAGTACCTTGCTAGTGGGAAGTTGGCGATTAACTATTTACCTAATATTAAAGGTGATTTTGAAAAGAAACATATTGATAAGATAGTCAACAGTATTGATAAAAATGTTAAGGTTCTTCTGATATCCACAAATAAAAAGGGACTAGAGCCTGTATTTAAAGGGGTTAAAAATAAATTACCAGGTGTAATTACAATAGCTGATGGTATTGGTGAATTATCTTCAGAGGACAAGCATATGGTAATCAAGGACAAGAATATAGATATTGGTTTTTTGGAATATATGTATTCTGGTAGAGAGTCTGTTATCACAGCCAAGGAGATGTCGGCAGATAACTTTATTTATATTATTTCAAAAGAAAAGGCATCTACAAGAGGATTTATAGAGGATATAAATAAGGCGAGGCTAGCTGCTGAAAAATACAATATGAAGTTTTCCGTAGAAGAGGTTGGTGAAGATTATGGCGACTTACAAAAAAAGTTAGATGCTATGGATGAACAAACTAAGTCTACCACTGCTATTTATCCGTCTGAAGAAAAGTATTCTGAGTTTTGCTTAGACAATGTTATCAAGAGTAGGTTTATATTGCCAAATATAAATTCAGAAAATGATGGCGAATTGTTGGCAAAGAAGTTGGCTAGTGATTCTATGGAGAAATTTAAAAATAGAGAAGACTTCGATAAGGAAATTTCTAAAAAACTTGCCAGTAAAGGGCTAAAAAATAAGGTGGCTGGTATATCTGAATCGAGAAAGGCAGTAGTTACAGAATTAGTTGCAGAGGTAGCTAATTATATGTACGAAAAGAATTTTACATTGGAGGAGTGTTATTCAAATTCAACTATATTAAACAGGGCCAACACAGACCTAAATCTAGGCTTGAATTTTGATAGCATGGGGATTTCATACGGATATTTCAGGAAACTGACTTTTTTAACTAGAATTTATTAAGGAGGACACTTATGAATAGTATATTTAAAAAAATATGTTTGTTTACCGGTCTTGCAAGCCTTCTAGTGTCCTTGACTGCCTGTTCTGGTGACAACAAGGTGAAAAAAGAAATTTTGGACTCTGATTCAGACAATGAGGCAAGTGTAGCTATCCTTACTGATAGTAAGAAGGATGATTTTGAAGCTTATGATGCATCTATGGCTATAAAAGAACAATATGGTGTCAAAAAAAAGAACAAGTTGACCAAGGCTCAAATGGTCGACTATCACTTGCCTAATAAGGATATGACAAACTATGAAAAGGATAAAAAACGTGTCCTAGACAAGATAAAGGAAAATAGGGAAATTAAGGGTCTAGTAGTATCTACTTCAGATCCTAATATTATATCTGCTTTGAAGGAACTTAAAAAATCCAGAAAAGACATGCTTCTAGTATCTGCTGATCAGGCTACAAGTATCGATAAAAATACCACTGACAATAAGACTAAGGATGTGGCCGCTGGCACAAGGGACTTGATGGATACTTTTGATATGAACTTTAAGACTGCTCAACCAGACCGTACTAAGAGAATAGCTGAATTGGCGAAAACTTTGGGAGCAGAGAGGACGATAGCTATAGTCGATGACAACTTGTCAGCATCTGTAAAATTAAACTTGGATGGTCTAGATAGAGAAACAAAATCATACGGCATGGCATATGAAGAGGTAAGTCTACCTAAATTAGAAGCCAATGAAAAAGTTGCATATGTGTCTAATCTTATAGATGAAATGACCAAGAAATATGGTGACAAGGTAAACTACTACCCTACTAGTAAACTTATAGATGATATTTTGATTAGTAGAATTACAGAGAATAATTTCTATGTAGCTGAACTATCCCAACCTAATAAACTTGCCGATATATTGGACAAGTATAGCATTAAATATATACACAGGCAAAGGTATGAGTATGCATACTTAAATTCTCAGGTGTCTACTTTCTTGTCTAGAATCAACGCTTCAGGCAATAGAATGGGCTCATCTAGTGCAGATCCTAAAAATCATACCCTAAGGATGGCATTAGAACTTGCTGTAAATATCACCGGAAAGGGTACTGACATAGAAAAATGCTATAATCCATACTTTCTAGAAAAAATATCTACATTTAGGATTAAGCTTAATGCAGCTTTTTCTAATGTTAGCAAGGGTACAAAGAACTACAAGCAGGTAGATCCAGACCCATATATTTATTAATTGAGATATCTTTGAGATTGACAAATAGCATACTAAAAAGTATAATAAAAATATTATTTATATATTGATTTGATGGAGGTAGAAATATGGTAATGATTATACCAGATGACTATAAATGTGATTTAGACGTTTTAGAAACGCAAAAGGCAATAAAGAAACTAAAGGACTTTTTTCAAGAAGAATTGAGTAAGGAGTTGAACCTACTAAGAGTATCTTCACCTCTTTTTGTCCTACCAGAAACAGGTACTAACGATAACTTGAATGGAGTAGAAACTCCTGTAAGCTTTATAGTTCCATTTATAAACAAGAAGGCAGAAATAGTTCAGTCTTTAGCAAAATGGAAGAGGATGGCAATAAAGAAATATAATATACCTATGTACGAAGGTATATATGCTGATATGAATGCAATTAGAAAAGATGAGGAATTAGACAACCTACATTCATTGTATGTTGACCAGTGGGACTGGGAATACCAAATCAAAAAAGAGGATAGGACACCTGAAAAGCTAGTTTGGATAGTTGAAAAAATATATGATGTATTTAAGAGGGCTGATGAATATATACTAAGTATGTATCCACAGTTCACACCACTACTACCTGAAAGGATAACTTTTGTAACTAGCCAGGAATTAGAAAATGAATGGCCAAACCTTACTCCAAAGGAAAGGGAGAGGGCTATAGTGAGAAGACACAAGGCAGTATTTTTGAAGGGGATAGGCAGTGTCTTGGAGTCAGGCGAAAAGCATGACGGTAGATCTCCAGACTACGACGATTGGGACTTGAACGGTGACTTGCTATTCTACAATCCAGTCCTTGATGATGTAATAGAATTATCATCAATGGGTATTAGGGTAGATGAGGAGTCTCTAACTAGGCAGCTAGAGATAGCAGGTGCAGAGGATAGAAAGTCATGTGACTACCATAGAGAGCTACTAAATGGAAACTTACCATATACAATAGGTGGTGGCATAGGTCAATCAAGAATATGCATGTTCTTCCTTAGGAAGGCTCATATAGGTGAAGTTCAGGTAGGTATATGGCCAAATGGCATGATCAAGGATTGTGCTAAGGCAGGCATCCACCTACTATAATTATTTGTATAGAATTTTGGAGGCAGTATGTATAAGTTAACTGGTGTTATGTTTAGCCAAGAAGAAATAGCTAGCAAGGTTGAAGAATTGGCTAGACAGATTGAAGAGGACTACAAGGGACAGGACCTTTTATTGGTAGGTATATTAAAAGGAGCTAGTGTATTTGTAGCAGATTTGATGAGAAAGATAAACCTAAATGTAAATATAGACTTTATGAGTGTGTCTAGCTATGGAAGTGGGACAGAATCATCTGGTACAGTAAAGATTTTAAAAGACCTTGACGTCGACATAAAGGATAAGAATGTCTTGATTGTTGAAGACATTATAGACTCTGGTATAACTCTTAGAAATCTTTATGATACTCTTATGACTAGGGAACCAAAGAGTCTAAAGCTATGTACCCTATTAAACAAGCCTGCTAGAAAAAAGGTGGATATAGATGTAGACTATGTAGGATATATAATTGAAGATAAATTTATAGTTGGATACGGTATTGACTATGATGAAAAGTATAGGAACCTTCCTTATATAGCAATAGTTGAAGATGTAGAAGATTAATTGAATAAATATTTTTTGATAATATATAAGGACTGTACCTGATATGATATAATTAGGTTACAGTCTTTTTATATATGGGAAGGTGAAGTTAATGGAAAATATTAGAGAAAGTAATAAGGACTCGAGGAAGAAATACTTCTTTTTCGATATAGATGGAACTATTGCTATTGGCATGCCTAGATATATACCTGAGTCAACTGAGTATGCCTTGAACAAGCTAAAAGAAAATGGCCACTTTATAAGTGTAGCTACTGGCAGAATGTATACCATGGCCAAGGATTTTTGTGACCAGTTCGGCATAAGTAATATGGTTACAGATGGAGGGTATGGGACTGTTTTAGATGGCAAGATAGATATAAAGCCTCTTGATAAACAGATGATGATAGATATAGTTGATGTGTTTGAAGAAAATAATATACCTTGGGCTATCTGCCTAGCAGATGAAAGGGTATGGCATACTAAAGACAAGAGATTTTATGATATCATGAAGCGGGAAACTAAAAACTATATGGATACGATTATAGATCGGGATTTAGATATTAGAAAGGTAAAAGACGTGTTTAAGGGCTTTGCATGTATAGATGTGGAGCTAGAGAGCAAACTGGATGCTTTGAAAAATGTAACTTATACCAGATATAGTCCAAGCTATATAATCATAGAGCCAGATGACAAGTCTTTAGGTATCAGAAAGGTCATGGACCTGATGGGTATAGAGGACCAGGATGTGGTTGTTTTTGGAGACAATACCAATGATATCAAGATGTTTAGGCCAGAGTGGACATCAATTGCTATGGGCAATGCAGTCAAAGAGTTAAAGGAAATTGCTGATTTTGTAACCAAGGATGCAGATGACGGCGGCATAGAATACGCTTGTAGGCATTTTGGTTGGATAGACTAAATTATTATGGTTTTGACGAGAAAATAGGGATAATATTCTGTGTTTGCTGATAGATAAATATATAAAAATTATGGATTTTGCCAGACGATGGCGAATAAGAGGAGATTATAAGTGGATAAAAAAGTTGTAGTAATAGGTGGAGGAGCTGCCGGTATGATGGCTGGATATTTTGCAGCAAAAGAAGGGGCTAGTGTCACTATTTTAGAAAAAAATAAGATGCTCGGAAGAAAGATAAGGATAAGCGGTAAGGGTAGGTGCAATTTGACTAACGCTTCTGATTTAGAGACTATAATCAATAATATATATAGAAATGGTAATTTCATGTATAGTTCTCTGTATTCCTTTACCAATGACAATCTGATAGACTTGTTTGAATCTTTTGGTTTGAAGTTAAAGACTGAAAGAGGTAATAGGGTGTTTCCAGTTAGTGACAAGTCAATTGACGTTGTTAAGACTATGGAGAAAATGTTGGACAGTAAAAATGTTAGGGTCAAGACATCCTCTACAGTAAAAAATATAATTCTAGAGGATGAAAAAGTCAAAGGTGTAGTTTTGTCTAATGGAACAAAAATGATGGCTGATAGAGTAATAGTAACTACGGGGGGCAAGTCCTATCCTTTGACGGGTTCAACTGGAGATGGCTATATAATGGCTAAGAAGTGTGGCCATAGTATTACTGACCTTTATCCTGCTTTGGTAGGTTTAGAGACTAGAGAGCCTATTTCCGAGGAATTAGTGGGCCTTAATCTTAGAAATATTTCTATAAACCTCTACAAGAATGGTAAGAAGATATATGAAGATTTTGGTGAGTTGGAATATAGGGACTATGGCATAGATGGTCCTCTTATTAAATCTGCGTCATGTTATATGGATAACTTTCAAAAAAATAACTATAAAATAGTTTTGGACTTAAAGCCTGCTCTAACATATGAAAAATTAGATGCTAGAATTTTGAGAGACTTTGAAAAATATTCAAACAAACCATTTGAAAAATCTTTAAAGGACCTACTTCCTAAGAAGATGATTGACTATATAGTATACAAAACAGGAATAGATAGAAAAAAACCGGTTCACCAGGTATCAAAAGAAGAAAGGCATATACTACTAGTGCTTATAAAGGGTGTAGAATACGATATAAAAAGGTTAAGACCCATTGAAGAAGCAATTGTAACTGAAGGTGGAATATCAGTCAAAGAGGTTAACCCAAGTACAATGGAATCCAAACTAGTAGAGGGTTTATATTTTGCTGGAGAAATTTTGGACATAAATGGATTTACTGGTGGCTACAACCTTCAAATAGCATTTTCTACAGGCTATTTGGCAGGAATAAATAGTGCCCAGTAAAAATTAGTAAGAGGCCATCCTTGTCTTCCAGATTGATTTGACCCCAGTGAGTCAGGCTAGACCTGTACTGGAGGCATATCAAAGTGGAAGACATGAATGACCTCTTATTAGCCTTTGTTATACTTCCGAAAAAACAACAAGATAAGGCTAATGTTATAATGTGGTTTTACAATAAAATTATAGCTATTAATATAATTATATATCTCTACCTATATAGTTATAGATTTTTTCGTTTCCAATATCTATATTACCCGTTTCCAAAAATTTTTTAATGCAATCCACGTCCCACTCTGTCAAATACTGGGCAGGTATGGAAAGATTATATCCACTGTCAGCCAACATGGAATTTAATTTAAAAATGCTGGTATAATCAGCCTTTCTTGAATAATAGGAAGTCGCTTTTTGCTTGTGGTATGTCAAACAATCATTTTGTATTTTGATAAGTGTCTGGACATATTCCTTATAGGCATCTCTGAAGTCTGATACAACTATTCCTATTTCATTCAAATAAGTCGTCATAGATTCATCTTTTAACATGTTGTCAGCAAACTTATCGGCTGTTAATTTACCTGATATGATTCCTTTCTGGTACTTCCTCAGAACCTTTTTAGTACGGGTATAGATGTCGTAACGGTTTTTCAAACTAAGATCTAAAAACTTCATCAGCATCACCTCTACTTTAATTTTACAATAAAAAAATAAAAAAAGCTAGTTAATACTAATAAATAGTTTACAAAAATCACTATTTTTTCTAAAAATATAGTATAATAAACATAATATCTACTAGGGAGGAGTCTTATGAGTAATATTGAGAGAATGAAAAATCTTGTTGAGATAACCAAGATTGTAACAAGTGCCGATAGCTTTTACGAGGTTAAAGACTTAATAATTAGCAAGATGCTTAATGTTGTACATCCAACAAAGGCCTGTGTAAATCTTTTTTATGGAAATGACTATAATTATGCACACCTAGTTTGTTCAGCAACGCTTGAGTATATACCTCAATTATTTAATCCAGATAAAAAATATGGTGCCAGGATAGATTTTGATACATATCCAGAATATATTCATGAAGCAGTTGACAAGCAAAAGGTAATTCTTGTTGATAATATACTTGAGGACCCTAGGGCAAGCAAGGAAGTTGAACTTGCCAGCAAAGAAAATTATATTGGAAGGGCAGTTTTTCCATTTGTTATAAACCACAAGACGGTTGGTTTTATGACCTGTTACCTGCGGGAAAGTGACTTTTTGACTGATGATGATATAGACTTTATCACTCAGGTTGCATCACTTATGACTCTGTCAATTTCCATTACTCAGAAAAATAGTGGCATTAGTAAGTTGATAAATAAACTTAGAAATTCAGTTAGTAGCTTGAATAATGCATCAAAACAGTTATACTCGACAAAAGATATGTATGATTATCTTAGAAGGATGGCAGTTATACTTCAAGATACTACCAATAGTACTTATTGCCTATTGAATATATATAATCTTGGCAGTAGGGGGGATGTTGTGGGGCAGAAGATAAGCATAGTTGAGCCTATTGAAGAGTCTAATTATATGAATAAGATGATGCCATATATAATCAGGGCCAACAAGATATCTGCCTTTGGAGAGAGTGAAGAATTGGCTAAATCCAATGGCAAAAATGCTAGGTACTACCTTTACTACAAACTGATAATAGATTCAAAGACACAGCTTATTTTATGGTGTATCAGTGGAAAAAAATATACCAAGGATGATCAAAATACCTTGTCAGCCCTATCTAGGCAAATAGGTATGAGTATGCAGTCTTATGAGTATACCCTGAATGATGAAAAGCATAGGAATATAGACAATGAACTAAATGTATTAAAACGCCAGCAAGAACTCATTATGAAACAAAATAATGTAAAAACTGTCAATGGCAAGGAAATTTTTTACTATCACAAGTCAGCTAAGGTGGTTGGTGGAGACTTTCACTATGCTATAGAAACCAACGATCATATAGTATTTATAATTGCAGATGTGATGGGGCATGGGATAATATCAAATTACATAGTAGCTACGATGAAAGGGGCCTTTAATGCCTTAGTTAGTTATGTAGATACTCCTGCCGAGTTATTAACCAAAATTAACAAGTACCTCTACGATGAGTTTGACAAGATGAGTGTTTACTCAACAGCCTTGGTTGGGACAATCAATAAGAATACAAAAATGCTAACTATATCGAATGCAGGTCACTACTTGCCAATAATGGTTGATCAGGATTATAGATTAATGCATTTCGAAGATGACAAGAGGGGGATACCTGTTGGTATACTAGATGATACAAAGTATGAAAATATGTCTCTTGATATAAAGGATACAAAGGGTATGCTTTTATTTACTGATGGTATAGTTGAATTAAAAAATGCAGATGGCCAAGAGTTTGGTGTGTCAAAATTGGAAAAGTTTTTCATAGACCATATCGATGATGATAAGGAGGAATTTTTGAATATACTAGACACTACAATAAAAGAAAATACCTATGATGAAGAGAAGAGGGACGATATTCTTTTGGTAGTTATTAAATAGAATTTTATTTTATGCCTTATTTGCATATTATTTATATGTGTCTGACAAGAATATCAAATGATAACAAAAATATCAATTGAAACTTCATTTCGCAGGGGCTAACCATAAACAAGTTAATTGTTTAACATCAATTAGCTTGTTTTTTTATGTAAAAAATATAAAAGTTTAAAAAAGTTGGCTATTTTGGGATATATATTTAATATTATTACACAATGATTATCCCAAATAAAAAAAATAAAAGATGTCAAGTTGCTATAAACAGAATGTGTAAAATATATATAAATTAGACATTTTAAATGACTATATTTAGACAAAAGAATTTTTATTATTAAGTTGATTTTTTGGTTTTTTTTTAGTATAATGAGTCTAAACGGTTAGAAATAAAGAAATACTTTAAAAAGTTTTCTTAGAAAATCTAATTGTGAATTTTATTAATTAATATAGGACATACTAATAGACTGTTTTTGCATTATCAAATGCGACTAGTATAGGATATATTCTTGGAGGATGTATAATTAAATTATATATTCATCATAAATGGACTACTACTTATAGGTGTATTTGTGTGTTCCATATTGTATACAAGAAACAATATACTTATTCTTATTTTCTTAAGGAGGAAAAAAATGGCTAAATTTATGAAAACAGTTGACGGTAATACAGCTGCTGCTCATGTATCTTATAGCTTTACAGATGTAGCTGCTATTTACCCAATCACTCCATCATCTACAATGGCAGAAGTTGTTGACGAATGGGCATCACAGGGAAGAAAGAATATTTTCGGTCAGGTTGTAGAAGTAGTAGAAATGCAGTCTGAAGGTGGAGCAGCAGGTGCTTTCCACGGTTCATTGGCAGCAGGTGCACTTACTTCAACATATACTGCATCTCAGGGTCTTCTATTAATGTTACCTAATATGTACAAGTGTGCAGGTGAATTACTACCAGGTGTATTCCACGTATCTGCAAGAGCATTAGCAGCTCAGGCACTATCAATATTCGGTGACCACCAGGACGTTATGTCAGCTAGAATGACAGGATGTTGTCTATTGGCATCTGGTTCTGTTCAGGAAGTTGCAGATATAGCTCCAGTAGCTCACTATGCATCAATTGAAGGTAGACTACCTTTCATACACTTCTTCGATGGATTTAGAACATCTCACGAAATACAGAAGGTTGAATTATTTGAAAATGAAGACTATGCTAAGTTATTGAACTTTGATGCTGTTAAGGAATTCAGAGATAGATCGCTTTCTCCAAATTCACCAGTAACTAGAGGTACTGCTCAGAACCCTGACATCTACTTCCAGGCTAGAGAAGCATCAAACAAGTACTATGACAACATGATTGGTATAGTTGAAAAATACATGGACAAGATGTCAGAAATGACAGGAAGAAAGCACGGTCTATTTGATTACTATGGTGCAGAAGATGCCAAGTATGTAATGGTAGCTATGGGTTCAGTTACAGAAGCAGCTGAAGAATTAATAGACCTGTTAAACGCTGATGGTGGTAAGTACGGTATAGTTAAGGTTCACCTTTACAGACCATTCTCTCAGGACCACTTCCTAGCAGCTATGCCAAAGACTGTTGAAAGAATAGTTGTATTGGATAGAACTAAGGAACCAGGTGCAAATGGAGAACCTCTATACCTAGATGTAAGAGATATTTACTATGGTAGAGAAAATGCCCCAATTATTATAGGTGGTAGATATGGTCTAGGATCAAAGGATACTATACCAACTGACCTATTGGCAGCATTTGAAAACTTGACTTCAGACCAGCCAAAGGATAGATTTACTCTAAGCATAGTTGATGATGTGACTCATCACTCAATCAAGGCTAGCAAGGAAGTTACAATAGCTCATCCAGGTACAGTAAGATGTAAGTTCTGGGGTCTAGGTTCTGATGGTACTGTAGGTGCCAACAAGCAGGCTATAAAGATCATCGGTGACAACACTGACAAGTATGTACAGGCTTACTTTGACTATGACTCTAAGAAGTCTGGTGGTATTACAATGTCTCACTTAAGATTTGGTGATACTCCAATCAGATCAACTTACCTACTTGATGCAGCAGATTACATTGCCTGTCACAAGCAGAGCTATGTACACCAGTATGATGTAATCAAGGGCTTGAGAAAGGGTGGTACATTCGTACTTAATACTATCTGGTCTCCAGAAGAATTAGATGCCAACCTACCAGCTACTCTTAAGAGATATATAGCTAGAAATGAAATAGAATTCTATACTCTAGATGCTGTAAACATAGCTAAGGAAATAGGATTAGGAAATAGAATAAACATGATTTGTCAGTCAGCATTCTTCAAATTGGCAGATATAATACCAGTAGAAGATGCAGTAGCTTACTTGAAGGATTCTATAAAGAAGACTTACGGTAAGAAGGGTGACAAGATCGTAAACATGAACAACGAAGCAGTTGAAAAGGGTATAAATGCCCTAGTTAAGATAGATGTACCTGCTGCTTGGGCTGATGCAGTTGACGAAGCAGAAATGGCTACAATCGGTGAACCAGAGTTCATCAAGAATATCCTTAGACCAATGACAGCTGTAGAAGGTAACTCTCTACCAGTATCAGCATTCAACGGTCGTGAAGATGGTCACTTCCCTCAGGGTACAGCAGCATATGAAAAGAGATGTATAGCTGTTGACGTTCCTGAATGGCAGATAGACAACTGTATCCAGTGTAACCAGTGTTCACTAGTATGTCCTCATGCTGCAATTAGACCATTCCTACTAACAGAAGAAGAAGTAGCTAATGCTCCAGAAGGATTTGAAACTAAGAAGGCTGCTGGTAAGGGACTAGAAGGCCTACAGTATAGAATCCAGGTATCAGCTATGGACTGTACAGGTTGTGGTAACTGTGCTGACATCTGTCCAGCCAAGACTAAGGCTCTAGTAATGAAGCCTATGGAAGAACAGAAGGAGGCTCAGGAAGCTAACTGGTACTTTGCAACTGACTTTGAAAAGGTATCAGCTAAGCCAGACGTAATGGCTCCAACTACAGTTAAGGGATCACAGTTCAGACAGCCACTTCTTGAGTTCTCAGGCGCATGTGCAGGTTGTGGTGAAACAGCTTATATGAAGCTTGTAACTCAGTTATTCGGACCAAGAATGATGGTTGCAAATGCTACAGGTTGTTCATCAATCTGGGGTGCTTCAGCTCCATCAACTCCTTACACAGTTAACCACGAAGGTAAGGGTCCATCTTGGGCAAACTCATTGTTCGAAGATAATGCTGAATACGGATATGGTATGTACCTAGGTGTTAAGCAGTTAAGAAATAGAGTTAAGTCACTAGCAGAAGAGCTAGTAAATGTTGCTCCAGAAGCTGACAAGGCTATAGTAAACGACTACCTTGCTAATATGTTCAACGGCGACACAACTGTTGCTACAAGTAATGCATTTGAAGCTCTTGTAGACAAGTATCTTGCTGAAGGCCAGTTTGTAGAGCTTGCAGGTCAGTTGGCAGAGTTAAAGGATTACTTTGTTAAGAGATCTAACTGGATTCTTGGTGGAGACGGTTGGGCATACGACATCGGTTACGGTGGTCTAGACCATGTATTGGCTTCAGGTGAAGATATCAACGTATTGGTATTCGATACAGAAGTTTACTCTAACACAGGTGGACAGTCTTCTAAGGCTACTCCAGTAGCTGCAATGGCTAAGTTTGCTGCAGCTGGTAAGAGATCTAAGAAGAAAGACCTTGGTATGATGGCTGCCACTTACGGTAACGTATACGTTGCACAGGTTGCTATCGGTGCCGACAAGAACCACGTACTAAAGGCCATCCTAGAAGCTGAAAAGCATAAGGGACCATCTCTAATAATAGCTTATGCTCCATGTATCAACCATGGTATTAGAAAGGGTATGGGTAAATCAGTAGAAAACGAAGCTGATGCAGTTAAGTGTGGATACTGGCATCTATACAGGTTTAACCCAGAGCTAAAGGCTGAAGGTAAGAATCCATTTATCCTAGATTCTAAGGAACCAACTGAGTCATTCAGAGAGTTCATCATGGGTCAGAATAGATATGCTTCAATAGCTAAGATGTTCCCAGAAGAAAGTGAAGAATTATTCGCTCTTGCAGAACAAAATGCTAGAGAAAGATACGAAGGCTATAAAGCAATGGCAGATAGATAAGAATAAGTAGTGTGAAGGCTGTGTCGACTATGTTGGCATGGCCTTTACTATTTTTTGGTATTTGGATGTGGACACCTTGCGTCATAGTTGTAGAAAAATTTGGGATTTATCAAAAAAATCAAAAAAATATGCAAAAAGTCATTCTTTATGGTAAGATATTATGGATAGGGGTATTATACATTAACGTGGAGGTATAGAATATGTTAATAAAGCAAGTACTCAACAACAATGTGGTGCTGGTATATGACGAATTTAAAAATAGAGAATATATTCTAACAGGCAAGGGTCTAGGCTTCCATAAGAAAAAAGGCATGGATGTTGATGTAGATAAGGTGGAAAAGAAATTTATATCTGATGATACCAGTGTCAAAAAGAGGCTGATAGCTTTAGCTGAGGAGATAGATCCAGATATATTTGAGGCTACTAGCGAAATAATAGGTAAAATTGAAAAGTTCCTGGGAGAAGACCTTTATAAGTATATATACTTGTCTCTTACAGACCATATAGCTTTCGCTATCAAGAGGTTTAATGAGGGTATACTTGTCAGAAACACTTTTTTGTATGAAATAAAGAGGGTATATAAGAGGGAGTTTGAAGCCGGTAAGTTGGCAGTAGATTACTTAAATAGTAAATTTGCTATAGATATGCCTGAGGATGAGGCCGGTTTTATAGCCATCCATATAATAAATTCATACTACCAGGGAAATTCCGAGAAGTATCAGGAAGATATAAAAGTTTTAAAAATTTTGAAAGATGTCTTGAATATTATTAGATATTATTATAAAATAGAATATAAGGAAGATGATCTGGATTATGATCGTTTGGTTACCCATGTAAGGTTTTTTGCAAAGAGGGTACTCTTGAACAAGAGGTTGGACGACAATAACGATGATTTATTGGAATTAGTTAAAAATAAATATGATGAGGCCTATAGGTGTGTAGAAAAGATAAATGAATATATCTTGAATAATTATTTTTATGAAATTGGTAATGATGAGAAATTATATTTAACCCTACATATTGATAGAGTCACAAAAAAAATCTTATAAGCTAAGGTTGTTACTGAAGAAGGCAAGACTTAGGTGTATAGGTATATTATGAAGTGTATTTGAACCACTTTTATTTGGTGTTCGAATAATCATATATTCCTATATGCTTAAGTCTTTTTATTTGATTCTCTTTAGGACAGCTAGTTTGAAAGAAGTTGATGTCATATATATTTAAATATTATTTTTTAGGAGGTTATTATGAACAAGGGTAAAATTTTCGAAGTTTTACAGAGAATTGGTAGATCTTTCATGCTTCCGATAGCAATTCTACCAGTTGCAGGGCTTTTCCTTGGTATAGGTGGCTCATTCACCAATACTACGATGTTGGAAGCCTATAATTTGACGGGAGTATTAGGGCCTGGTACTTTTGCCAACTCAATACTTACAGTTATGAACGATGCAGGTAGCATAGTATTTGGTAACTTGCCAATCCTATTCGCCATGGGTGTTGCTATAGGTATGGCCAAGGCAGAAAAGGCCGTTGCTGCACTTGCTGGTGCACTTGCCTTCTTTATCATGCATGCTGCTATAGGTGCCATGATTACAGTTCATGGTGGGGCAGACAAGATGTTGGCAGGTTCTGTAGCTACTACAGTTGGTATCAACTCATTACAGATGGGTGTGTTCGGTGGTATTATAGTAGGTCTAGGTGTTGCCTACCTACACAACAAGTTCTACAAGATAGAATTACCACAATCACTATCTTTCTTTGCTGGTACAAAGTTTGTGCCAATCATATCAGCTGTTGTCTACCTAGTTGTAGGTATCATCATGTTCTATGTATGGCCAAAAGTTCAGATGGGTATCAACGGTGTTGGTGAAATAGTTAGAGTATCTGGTTACTTTGGTACTTGGGTATATGGTTTCATGGAAAGAATACTTATACCATTTGGTCTACACCACGTATTCTACCTACCATTCTGGCAGACATCAGTTGGTGGTACAATGGAAGTTGGTGGCAAGATGATAGAGGGTGCACAGAACATATTCTTTGCCCAGCTAGCTGACCCTAATACATCAATATTCAGTGTAGAAGCTACTAGATTTATGTCTGGTAAGTTCCCACTAATGATATTTGCTTTACCAGGTGCAGCTCTTGCTATGTACAGAACAGCTAAGCCAGAAAAGAAAAAGATCGTTGGAGGTCTATTATTCTCAGCTGCTCTTACATCAGTATTAACAGGTATCACTGAGCCAATAGAATTTACATTCTTATTCGTTGCTCCATTCCTATACTTAATCCACTGTATATTTGCAGGTGCAGCATATATGTTGATGCATATATTCAAGGTTGGTGTTGGTATGACATTCTCTGGTGGTCTGATAGATATGACTCTATTCGGTATACTACCAGGTAATGCTAGAACAAATTGGTTTATGATTGTCCTAGTTGGTATAGGTTACTTTGTAGTTTACTACTTCCTATTTAGCTTCCTAATCAAGAAGTTCAACCTAAAGACTCCAGGTAGGGAAGAAGATGACAATGCAGAAGTTAAGCTTTATACTAAGGCCGATGTAAATGCAAAAAAGGACGAAAAGGCTAAGGGAGACAAATCTACAAATGCAGATGATGATCTATCAATGGCTATAGTCCATGGTCTTGGTGGAAAGTCTAATATAGAATCAGTTGATTGCTGTATCACTAGATTAAGGTGTACTGTAAAGGATTCAGGACTTGTTATGGATGATGTCTTGAAGGCAACTGGTGCTGCTGGTGTAGTAAAGGCAGGAGCAGGTGTACAGGTAATATATGGTCCTAGGGTAACAATCATAAAGTCTAACCTTGAAGAATACTTGGAAAGATCTAATATTGAAGATGCTTATGGGGATATGTTGGCTGCCGGTAAGTTAAGCGAAGGTGTGATGCTTGAAGAAGAAAAGAAGGTTGACCTTGGTCAGTCTAGCATGGAAATAGTAGCACCAGCAAATGGAGAACTACTAGACCTATCTCAGGTTCCAGATGATGTATTTTCACAGAAGTTGATGGGTGAAGGATTCGCCGTAGAATCTGCTGATGGTGATATATATGCTCCAGTAAGTGGTGAAGTAGGAATGATATTCCCAACTAAGCACGCCATAATAATAGCTACAGAAGATGGTCTTGAAGTATTAATCCACATGGGTATAGATACTGTTAAGATGGAAGGCCAAGGATTTGAAGTATTCTGTCAGATGGGACAGAAGGTTCAGGCTGGTGACAAGCTAGCTCATATGGACAAGGCCCTATTCCAGTCAAAGGGATACGCTACAGTTACTCCAGTAATCTTCACTAACCTAGATGCTAGCAAGAAGATAGAACTTCAGCCAGGACAGGTTCAGGCTGGACAGAAGGACAGAGTAGTTTGTAAGTAAAGACTATATACCTACTTGTAGGTCGGATAATATTAATAAATAAGTCTCTATAGATTATAAATATGCTTATTCAAGCAAAGGGAGGAAGACATTCTAAGAACAGGAAAATGAATGTCTTGCCTCCCTTTTGATTTACATTTAAATATACTTTTCAGAATTTATGTGGAAAAAGCTATTTGATTTATTGTATAATTTACAGTATCTTAAGTTTTCTATATAGCTGGGCAATAGGAAGGCCCATTATAGTGTAATAATCACCATCTATAGATTCTACCAATAAGGCTCCCATGTCCTGTATACCATAGGCACCTGCCTTGTCCATTGGAGAGCCAGTAGCTATATAGTCTCTTACAATGTTTTCCATATTTGAATCCCAGTCATAGAATCTTACCTGGGCGAAGTTAGTAAAATTGTACTCCTGGTCTGGTCCTATTATGCTGACTCCTGTGTAGACCCTGTGTACCTGGCCTGATAGGTCCTTGAGCATATTGTAGGCATCATCCTGGTCTTTTGGTTTACCTAGTATAGAATTATAGGTAACGACTAGGGTATCAGACCCTATGACTATGGCATGAGGGTAGTGGTCGTGTATGGCCTTGGCCTTTTCATAGGCTAGTTTTTTAGTCAACCTGTCTGCTATATGGAAGGTATCTTGGCCACTTGATTCTGAAAGGACTTGGTCCTTTATAGCATCTTCATCTATATCTGCAACCATAGACCTAAATTCTACTTGGCACATTTTTAGGAGTTCTATTCTCCTAGGCGATTTACTAGCTAGTATTATCTTATTCATTTTTATTCCTTTCTCTATAATCTATATAAATTTGGTGTCAATATTTATATTCACATTATAACCTATGTACTTATCTTTGACAAGTTCTTGAACTTCATTTCTTACCAAATCCTCGTCAGTAGAATAGTCGAGTAGGAGGTCAAAGTATATTGATTTGGCTTCTTCATCTATAAATAAACCATGATATCCTAGGCAGTGTGAGTTTTTGGAAATATATTCATTTATTATATCCATAAGTGTCTTAGCAGCTCCATGGTTTTTGTTCACAGAATAGAAACCGAATGTAAGATATATATTAAATCTATTATAGATTTCTGTCTGTAGCCTATGAAGGGTTGGGTAGATGTCTCCAACCTGAGTCTCATGGTCAAGCTCAACATTTATAGAACCCATATTGTAGACTGGACCATAGTTATGTATTATCAGGTCATGGGCTCCAAGTATACCATCCTGAGATTTCACCAAATTTCTTATTTCATCTGTAGTGCTAGGGTCTATCTTTATTCCAAGTATCTTGTTGACAGAATCTAAAAGTATATCTATACCAGTTTTTATAATAAAAATTGATATGATGGCACCAGCATAGGCCTCCAACTGAACTTTAAAGAATATGTTGGCTAGGGCAGATATTACAGTCAAGCTAGTTATAATAGCATCATTTTTTGCATCCTTACCAGATCCTACAAGGGCTCCCGAATTAACCTTATTACCAAGGTTTTCAGTGTAGCAGCCCAGTATAATTTTAGTTATAACTGTAATAACCATTATAAGCAAACTTATTAGGGTGTAGCTTGTTTGTGAGGGATTAAAAATTCCTTTGACAGAGCTGATAAGTACCTGTATACCTGTAACTATGACTATTATTGCTATAACCATGCTAGTAAGGTATTCAATCCTACCGTGACTAAAGGGGTGCTTTTCATCTTCCTTTTTTAGTGAAAGTTTGGTTCCAACTATGGTGATTATTGACGATGACGAGTCTGTAAAGTTGTTCATGGCATCTGATGTAATTGCTATTGAGTTTGTAAATATACCAAGTATAATTTTTGTTACAGCAAGGGCTATATTTACTATGATACCGATTATAGATGCCTTCATAATCCTAGTTTCCCTATTATCTATTTTAGTTGAATTATTTTGATTAGGTATTTTAATTTGTTCTGCATTCAATTTCATAACCTCCTTATCATTAGATTATCGATTGATAATAACCTTAGTATATATAATACCACTTTTTTTGCATATATAACAATATTTTTAATAATGTTAGTTTAAATTAGGTATTTGAGATATAATATACTTTATAGGTTTAGATAGATATTTGAGATATAATATACCTTATAGATTTAGATAGATATAGGAGGAGAAAATGCATTTATTACTTGAGAACAATCATATTCTTACATGGATTCTATACTTTTTCATATACGCCTTTATTGGTTGGATAGTTGAAGTAGTCTATCATGTTGTAAAGCAGGGAAAGTTTGTAAATAGAGGCATGCTGGCAGGCACTATTTGCCCTATATACGGTTTTGGTTCGGTATTGTTGACCTATTTACTTTTTCCGTATAGAGATAAAACATTAATTTTATTTTTGAGTTCGGCCTTAATATGTACCTTTTTAGAATATTTGGCGGGTCTTATACTAGATAAACTATTTCATAAGAGGTGGTGGGATTACTCGGACAACAAATTTAATCTAGGCGGATATGTATGTCTGGAATTCCTACTATACTGGGGTGTAGGAGGCATAATACTTGTAAGAGACATACATACTAGTATGGTCAATATGGTATCCTTGATACCGATTCAGTTATTGATGGTAGTAGATATACTATTTTTAATTATTTTTATAATTGATATAATATCTACTGTTCAATCTATACTAAAGTTTAACAGGAAGTTGAAGCTATTGAGTGAAATGAGAGAGGACATTTATAAGGTCAGTGACAAAATAGGAGAGGAAGTAGCTGATAGGACATTAAATGTCATGGATAGGTCTCTTTTGATATCCAAGTTTACAGCTAGGGAAAAAAGAATTTTTTCTGCCTTCCCAAATATTAAAGAGAACAGGTATAGGGATGTTTTTCTTGAGTTGAGAGATAAATTTGACGAGTGGCAGTCAAAATAGCCTAGCTAGAAAAGCAGTCAAAATAGCCTAGCTAGAAAAGAGGTATGGCTTTATTTATGTAGATAGGAATGATGACGGTTCAGGAAGCCTAGCGAGGTCTAGGAAAAAGTCCTTCTACTGGTTAAGGCTGTTCTTGAGTCTAATGGCCAGATTATTTAAGAGTCAAATGAGTATAGAAACCTTGCAAATATTAACTTTTTAAGTTATTATATTTATTGTATATATGAGCTATTGACTAAATTTAATTAGATTAATTATAAATGAGGTGTAGATAATGGAAAATATAAAAATACAGCCAATTTTGTGTGGTGGAGACCTGAACTGCTACAGTGTTGCAAGGGCCTTTCATGAGGAATACGGACTAAGGTCAATTGCCTTTGGTAGATACTACCTAGGTGCGACTAAGGACAGCAAGATTATAGATTTTAGGGTGACTCCTGATATTACAGACCATGACAAGTTTGTCGATATACTTTTGGATGAGGCCAAGAAGCATCCAGCTGACGTCAAGCTAATCCTAATGGGATGTACAGATGAATACGCAGAACTAATAATAGACAAAAAGGACCAGTTAAAGGATGCCTTTGTACTTCCCTATATAGATGCAGACCTAAAAAATAGGCTGGTTGAGAAGGAATCCTTCTATGCTGTATGCGAGGAATACGGCTTGGATTATCCAAAGACATATATATACAACAAGGGAGACCAGACTAGGGACTTTGGCTTTATGTACCCAATTATAGTCAAGGCCTCTGATAGTATATCCTTCTTTCAACATCCATTTGAAGGTATGAACAAGGCCTATGTAGCCCATAGTGAAGAAGAGTTCAACCAGATAATATCTGATGTATATTCACATGGCTATGAAAAGAGTATGATTATCCAGGACTTTATACCTGGTGAAGATGACCATATGAGGGTTTTGACTTGTTATTCAGACCAGAATGCCAAGGTCAAGATGATGTGTCTAGGCCATGTCCTATTAGAGGAACATACTCCTAAGGGAATAGGCAACCATGCTGCCATCATCACTGAATACGAAGAAGAGCTGATGGACAAGTACAAAAAGTTCCTAGAGGAAATAGGCTATGTAGGTTTTTCTAACTTCGACATCAAGTATGATGACAGGGACGGAAAATTCAAGGTATTTGAAATCAACCTAAGACAGGGTAGGAGTAACTTCTACGTTACATCTAGCGGCAACAATATAGCTAGGTATGTAGTAGAGGACAAGATATACAATAAGGAAATGGACCTAAAGATACAGAAGGATCCATTCTACTGGCACGTAATACCAAATTCAGTAGTATATGACTTTGTCAAGGACAAGTCACTGGTTAAAAGGTGCAAGGACCTTGTAGCCCAAGGCAAGTCAGCCAGCTCATTTGGATACGATTATGACCTAAAGGGCAACTTCAAGAGGAGGTTTTACCTATTCTTGTATGGTCTAAACCAGAAGAAGAAATTCAATAAGTATTGTAAAAAATACTAGGCAATAATTTACAAACGGAGAAAAATATGAAAAAAGATATAACTGTAGGTGTCTTGGGGGGATTGGGCCCAATGGCAACTGTCTATTTTTATGATATGGTAGTTGAGATGACAGATGCCAGGATAGACCAGGACCACCTAGATATGATAATAATGAACAGGGCTACTACACCTGACAGGACAGCCTATATAGTGGGGTCCTCAGATGCCAGTCCACTGGAATATATATGTAGGGATGCCAAGAGATTGGAGGCGGCAGGGGCTGACTTTTTGGTCTTGACCTGCAATACTGCCCACTACTTCTATCAGGATATAGCAGATTCTATAGGTGTACCCTTGATAAATATGATAGAAGAAACAGTTGCCCATGCCAAGAAACAAGGGCACAAGAAAATAGGTATACTGGCTACAACAGGCAACATCAAGACAGGCCTATACCAAGATATGTGCATCAAGCAGTCAATGGACTACTATGTGCCAAATGATTCAGTCCAGGAAAGTGTAATGAACATAATCTACAAGCAGGTAAAGGCAGGGAAAAAGGCTGATATGGGCCAGTTCCAGGAGATTGTAGACGCCTTGCTAGCTCAAGGATGCGACTGTGCTATTCTAGGCTGTACAGAATTATCTATTATTAAAAAGGATGAAAAACTTCCGAATGACTTTTTTGTGGACTCTTCAGAGGTTCTAGCCATGACAACAATAATGAAGGCAGGTAGAAAACTAAAAGAGGACTATCAAATATAGGTCAATAGAAACAGGGGTGGACTAAATGAAACTTAGTGAATTACTCGCAGGTCTGGACTATATATCAAACAGGAGTCAGGACCAGTTAAAAGAGTGTGAGATAGACAATATATGCTACGATTCCAGAAAGGCAAGCCAAAATGGGATCTTTGTAGCAATAAAGGGCGAAACAGTAGATGGGCATGACTATATAGACTCAGCCTACCAAAAGGGGTGTAGGGTATTTGTAGTCAATGACAATATGGAACTTGCAGAGGATGCTACTATGATAATTGTAGATGATAGCAGGAACTGCCTATCCCATATTTCAGCAAATTTCTTTGGCAACCCATCAAGAGACTTGAAGGTAGTCGGTGTGACAGGTACCAAGGGCAAGACTACAATTACAAACTACCTGAGGACGGTCTTGACAAAGTCGGGCCTAAACACAGGCGTAATAGGGACAAATGGGGTCTTCTACAATGACTATGCAGGCAAGACCATAAATACAACACCAGAGTCATATGAGCTACACAAGACTATAAGAGAAATGGTAGATGCAGGTGTAAAATGTCTTGCTATGGAAGTATCTTCAGGAGGCCTGATGATGGAGAGGGTAAACCACATAGATTTTGATATAGGTATATATACCAACCTATCTCCAGACCACATTGGTCCCAAAGAACATCCAACATTTGAAGACTATAGGAACTGCAAGTCCAGGTTATTCTCCCTATGTAGACATGGTATCATCAACCTAGATGACGACCATGCTGCCTATATGATTGATAAGGCAAACTGTGACATAGAGACCTTCTCTATCAAGGCAGACAGTGACTACAGGGCCCAGGATATTAGTCTGACAAGGACAGAAACTAGCCTTGGTGTAGACTTTGACTATGTGACTAGGGATGGTCAGACTACTAGGACTCATATAGCATCACCAGGTGAATTCAGTGTATACAATGCCCTAGCAGTAATAGCTGCTGCAAATTATTTATCCATTGATAAGGACAAGATGCTGCTAGCACTCTCTACAGCCCAGGTAGATGGAAGGGTTCAAGTCCTACCATCTATACCAAACATTACCGTAGTCCTAGACTATGCCCATAACGGTGTCAGCCTAGAAAATGTCCTAGAAACCCTACTCAAGTACCAACCAAAGAGGTTGATTTGCGTATTTGGCTCAATAGGGGGAAGGGCAGCCCTACGTAGGAAGGAATTGGGAGATGTTGCAGCCAGACTATGTGACGTATCAATCCTAACAACAGACAATCCAGATGATGAAGACCCAATGGATATAATCAACGATATAGGGGAGTCATTTGTAGATTCTAAGTGTCAGGTATACAAGATTGTAGACAGGCCACAAGCCATACTAAAGGGGATAGAAATAGCCAAGCCAGGTGACATGGTAGTAGTGGCAGGCAAGGGTCATGAAAAGTACCAGATAATAAAGGGTCAGAGAGTATTCTATGACGAAAAGGCAGAAGTCCTAAAAGCAATTGAAATAGTTAAGAATAGATAAAATAAGAGGTCATAAATCCGTATAATTACGAATATATGACCTCATTTTTGTATATATTTATCTGCTAGGAAAGCTAGAAAACTTACAATTAATAATATTGGCAGACTTTACCCAGTCTTGGTCTAATAACTTTAGGAACTCATCCCTAGTTAGGCCAATAGTAAAGAGGTTGGTCTTTAGGTCATCTTCCTTTGCTATATCACTCTTGTATATATCAAACTGGTCTGGGATAGGTCTACCTTTTTCATCTTTGGACTTTTCCTGAGTCCAATCGTATACCGTTCCAAAGCTAAAGGAATTTTCACTGTCGCCAGGTCCAGTAGTATGAAGGTCCTTGAAGGCTAAAAATATATCCCTGTTCTTGTCGATTAGGTCTAGGTTGGACATATAGACCTTTTTTAATTTTTTTCTTAGCTGGTCCCTGTCTAGCTTGCCTATATCATCGAACAAGTAGTCTGGATTTCCATTGGTGTAGTATAGACCAGTTTCCTTGTCCTTGAGTCTTTTCCTATTTAGCTGGTAGTAGGCCTGGCTATTTATGCCAAGTTCTATATAGTGGTTCGTTGGCTGGCCATCCTTGAGGTCAATGTTTTGACCTGGCTTGGTATCTAGTATCATCTTGTGGCTGGCTGGGTCCACTACACGTATCCAAAATGGCAGGGCATCCCAGTTCTTGTCAAAGTCCTTTAACAAATCGGCTATGGACACTAGGTCCTTGCTGGCTACAGAGGCAAATATACAGGATGATTCAGGTAGCTTTTTAATTTCAGAAATTATTGTAGCCTTATCACTAAAGGCTCCATAAAGGTCGGCTGAAATGACACTGGCTGGCTTACTATAGTCAATACTCCTATGGCCCCTCTTGTAGTCAATTTCCTCATCAATATCTCCTGCTGAATTTAAAAAATCGTATGTGTTGGCAGTATCTATATAGAACTTGTAGTGGCCGAACTGCTTGTCTATAACATAGACATTATTTACTAATTTTATTGGGTCGCTAGTCGCATAGAAGGAGTAGACAAGGTCGTGGAGAATGCTGTATTGGCTATTATAGTTATCCACCATCTGGTGGTCAAGTGAATCTAGGTACCTGTGCTTGAGCCTATCCCAGATGGGCTCGTTTTTGGCCTCACTGGTATACATACCGTAGAAGTCAGGGTAGAAGGCCTTGACTAGGGGGTTGATAACAAAGACCAAACCAACTACAAGGATAGCCGTCTTTAAAAGGACAGAGCGGGTAGTGCGGGCTATCCTTTTTTTTATTTCTCGGTCAATGAGCTTTTCCATGCTTGCCTCTAGGTCTAGGGCAGAGGAACCCTCCTCAAATATATCTTCAAATTTTTCTATGGACTGGTCTACAATCTTGTCTATAGACTTTTCTCTTTCTGTATTTTTAGGATTTTCTTTATCTATTTTTTTCATATTAGTCACCCCATTTTCTTTCAATCATAATTTCTTTTAGCCTTTGTCTGGCTCTTGACCTTATCTTTCTGACATTGGAAGGGCTGGTAGCCATAATATCGGCAATCTCCTCATCCTTGAGTTGCATATATATGCTGTACATGAGGACTAGCCTGTACCTCTTGGGCAGGAGGGTGATAGCATGGGCAACCTCCCGCATAGTTTCCTCCTTGATTAGAAGGTCTAAGGGGTTGTCTGGACCCGATAGACGTTGAAATATTATTTCTGGATCATCAACATATCGGGATTTGGACCTGATATGGTTGATAAACTCGTTTTTTAGGACCTTGGACAACCAAAACTTGAGACTGCCACCCTCCCTATAGGAGAGGTAGGCCTTGGTGAAAGTTGCCTGGACCAAGGACTGGGCTAGTTGGTAGTCGCCACATAGGGAAAGGGCATATACGAGCAGGTTTTTATGGTATTTTTTGTATATCTCTTCAAAGTCCTTGTTCTTCATATATACCTCCTGGAAGACTTTTAGCTAGGATCCTACTTGGCCAAACCCCTTCGACTTGTAGCCCGATTATGGTAGGGCTATAGAATACTCTTTCAAGTAAATTTAGTTTATATTAATATAACACAGGAAGAAGGGCTTTGTGACACCTATATAGAAAATATTAAATTTTCTGTATGCTTGTGCAGAAAAATATATTTTTTTTTGTGAAAAGTTTGAAAAAACCTAAAAATAGTTAATAAAAAACTAAATATAGTGAATGTTATTTTCAAAAGGGATGTGTTATACTGTAGATAAGTGATAAAAAATATCAAAAGAAATATAAAATCTGAAAATAATAGGGACATATATTTGGTTATGAAATAGGAATACGTATGACTAAAAAGGCAATATGGCCTTTTAGATATAATAATTTTTAAGGAGGTATTAAAATGACTTTAAAAAAGAAATTAACAAGTGTACTAGCTTCAGCAGTTTTGGTGGGTGCTATGGCAGCTCCGAGTTTAGCAGTCGTTAAAGATCCAAATCTCGACAACGTAAATGTAAAGGTTTGGAAAAACATTCTGACTGGAGAAAAATTCTCTGGCATGGGAAAGCACGCTGAAAAGTGCTTTGAAGATGGAATAGGACTTGTTAAAGGAACTAGTAAAATTCGTAAGGCATATACAAAACCAATAACTGTTTTATTTATAACAGGAAGAATAGAAAGTTTATACTTAAATGGTGAAAAAGGAACTCTGGAACAAGGAACAGATAAAACATTTGTATTCCAAGATAAAGATGCAAGGACGACTGATGATGGTAGAAAGTATTTTGATGGTAAGGCAGTTATCAAGGTTATGAAAAATAGCGAAAAAGACTTAGATTTGGAAATAATCAGATAATGGTATTTTCAGGGGGGGAGCAATCTCCCCTTGAAATTTATAAGGAATGCTTATGGAAAGAAAAAAATATAAAATATTTGCTATTTTACTATTGCTTATATTATCTGTGACTTTATATTTATTTAATATAGATAAAAATACGATCGCAAAGACTCAAAGCTACAAAATTTCAACGGAAGATGTGTCAGATTACATTAAAGTATCAAAGATGCAGTATGATGAGCTATTTGGTAGGGGAGAATGGAAGTCCATTTCTAACACAAACAAGAAAAAAGATGAATTAATATCTAATACTATTGACAACATACTAATTACCAAGATTCATACTAGTAGCAATGAAAAAGATAATATTGATCCAGGAGATGAGGATATTGATAAGTTTATAGGTAAAGAGGACACAGGAGAAACGAGAAGATTACTTAAAAAGTATGGTATTTCAGATAAGTTTTTTAGGTCATTTATAAGAGATAGCATGAATGATAATATATATAAAGAAAATTATAAAAAAAAGAATAGACTATCCAATCAAGAAATAAAAAATTATTATTTGGAACACAGGAAGAAGTATAGAGATAATTTTAAAAATATAAAGGATAAGGTAGCTAGTGACCTTGGAGATGAATGTTACGAAAAAAGTGAAAAATACCTATTGAACAAGGAAACAAAGAAAGTTTATAAGGAAAAGTATAAAGCTCTTTATAAAGATTTCGAATAGAGCTTTGAATGTATTAACAATTATAATATGAAGCTCATAATATCAATATAGAGAACGTAATAACTAGAGAGGAGAATAATATGGAACGAGATTTTAAGAAATTTAGAAATAAGTTTTTGGCTCTTGCCCTATCTATTTCCATGCTACCAACATCAGGTCTGGTAGCATGGGCCGATGATGGAGAGCAAGTATCCAGCCAACCCCAAGAGGTAACACTACCAGGGACAGGAGATACATTAGAAAAGAAATTCCTTGTGTCGTCTGCACCATTTTTCAATTTAAAGGAAAAAAAGTATCACAGGAATCAGATTGTAAAGATAAGGACAATAGAGAGTTATTTAAATATAAGGACAATGTTTGGTGATCCCGATTCAACTCAGAATTATAGCGATTTAGGTGATTATAAGATGCTACAGGATGAGTTTATTATTGATTTCGAAAATGTGGAAGAAATGGATCCACTACGTATGAACTTGGCCATGTTGGGTGTCGATAATCCATCTTTGGGCTACAGAATTTTTAGTGGAGATTTACGGGGCAGAAGTATGAATATGAATATGCAACCAGACGATAGTGGGCATTTTACAATGAAAAATGAAGATTCTCATAACAACAAGGAAGTTTATGGTCCAAATCGTGTGGAAACATTTAATTTCTTAAGTGAAGAAGAGTCGGAAAATGTAACCTATACTGACATTGCAGCCAATAAAAAAATACCAGTCAGGCTAGTGGATATAGGTAGGAAACCAAAAGATATATCTACAGGTCTATCAGACTTTGATGATAATATTTTTTATGGAGAGATAGAGAAAAAAAATGGTAAATATGAATTAGATCTAAAACTTATAAAAAGCAAAGAAAGTAAAAATAGTAGAGGAAATAAAGAGAAATGGAGTTATTCTTATAAAAGGGTAATGGGTAGCGGAGAGGAGGTCATAAACCTCGATCAGAATATAGAATACACATCATCTGATGATCTTGAGAAGGGTAAGTACCAATATTCTATAGCCAAAATTAATTTGGATAAATTAGGTGATAGCATAGAATTAAACGCAGAATCAGAAGATGTGTCAGCTAGTACAGTAAAACAAGCTAATAAAAAGTATAATTTGCTCTTAAAGATAGATCCTTCAAGTCTTGAAGATAAGGGGGTATTCAGCGATAAATTATACCTTAGTGGATGCCATTCTAGTGATGAACTCTTCAGTGGAGAATTATCAAATCCAACCAAGAATTTCTTATTAAATATAATTCCTCAGGGTGACAGCGGATTTGACATATATTTAAATAGAGAGTCAGGTTACAGCAAATACGACTCCCTTCTTTGCACTACTAACGGACAAGAACCAGGTGTATCTGACAAGGTAGATAGTGTTGATACTAGTAATTATCAAGATTATTTGAAGATAAAATTTGGGAATAAAAAAAATAGCGGCAACAACGTATATATAGATAACACCAACCTAAAAGATGGTGGTAATATAGTAATGAAATTCAGGTTAAAACACGGAGATAAACTTGGTGAACAAATATACACTTATAATTTGAAGTTGAAAAAAAAGCACCTTGATACCATAAATGATCTAGACTTTGATATAAATGAAAAAACTTACCCATCTGGTATTAGCTGGGTAGGGCAAAACAATATGAAAATAAAAGTTGAAGGAGAAGAAAAAGACCAGCTTTTATATTTGCAAAATGTATACTATGATACAAAAATTAAGACTGAAAGGGTCACAGACTTGGATGATAAGACAAAGGATTTTCTAAGAAATGAGAAAGTAGGAAGGTACCTTGCCATGGATGTGGGTCTAGTTGATAGAGATGGAAAGCCTGCAGACCTACCTAATGGATGGGACAATCACAATGATTATATTAATGGAATGAAAAAATACTTAGATGGTGGCATGGTTGCTTTTGCCGTTAATAATATAAAAGAAGCGGACCTAAAACCGGTTACTAATCTAGCTAAAAAGAATCTAAAGTTATTTATGGTCAAGGAAGATGGAAGTATCAAGGAACTCAATGATGTACACAAGGGAAGAATAGTAGTCGACAAGGGTGCCAAGAAGGTCAATATTGCCTTCAATTTTTCAAAACCAAAAGAGAGGATAATAATAGCCGAGCCAGATTCTATGGACACAGGGAATAAGCCGGAAGATCAGCCTAGTAATCCCGATAAACCAAAGAAAATGAGCGACTTGGAAAAAAAGATAAATAGGGCCAAAGATTTGGACCTAAGAGCAACTAAGACTGAGGAATCAATCAACGAGCTAGACAAAGCCATAAAGGTAGCTGAAGGTATATTGAATACTGGAACAGACCAACAAAAAAGAGAACAGGAAAATATACTAGATTCTTTAATAGCAAATATGGATAGCGATAAAACAAATATCAAGGATTTAAGCAAGTTGAAGAAATCTGAAGAATTGGCGGAAGGTATTTATGATGTGCTGATTGCAACTAGGCATTACGAAAGACCAAATGAAAATTCAATGTCTAATGAGGCAGTCAAGAAGAAGGCCAAGTTAATTGTTGATAAGGATGGAAATAGAAAATTAAGATTTAGTGTTAAGGGCATCCAGTATGGTGGTCAATATGGACACCTAACAAAGTTGTGGTTTTATGATACACTTAAGGACACTGTTGGACCATCTTTGTCTGATCCTAATTTAGGTAAGATGAATGATGCGAAAATTATAGGTAAATATTCTGATGCAGACTTAGAGGGACTTCCTAGGGAGTTTATTAAGACTGTTGAGATAGGAATAAATTCCTTTAAAGAAAATCCTAAGAGATATATCAGAGTTAAGGTAGACGCTATGGATGGTTTGAATAACTTCGACCCATATAATAATGACAGCATGGAACCAACACAACCAACTGTACTTTGTATTGATTACAGATATATAAAAAAGGATGCGACAAACAATCCAAATCCAGAGTCAGATAATACTAATAAAGAAAAGGAAGACAAGGAAGACAAAGATAAGGATGACAAGGAAGGTAAAGATAGTCTTAGCATTAAAAAAGCAAATAAGGACTTGTTGCAGTACAATATTGACTTAGCTAACCATCTAATAGCAGAAAATATGATTTCAGAAGATAGTATATCATATGTAAAGGGTGCTTTAAAAAATGCAAAAGATGTTCTTAAGAATAAGGATGCTAGTATAGATGACTATAAGACAGCTAATTCACTATTGAAGTTTGCACTTTTAAATGCTAAGAAGGGTGGAGTAAAACCAAACGAAGCAGATAAGAAAGAGATAGAAAAGGCAAAATCAGAAAGTAAAGAAATAATTACAGAAAAAGATATTAAGGATAGTAAGGTTTATGCGGTTCCAGTAAGAATGGATAAGACATATGACCAGATTCCATCAATGGGTAATGGGGCTATAAGTAAGATGGCTTATGTAAAGGTGAAAGATGGAAAGAGTGAGTATTATCTTACATTCTCAGGAATTAAGTTATACGGCAAAAAGGGTCACTTGTATGGATTAGGGATATATGACAATGGAGTAAATTCATCTGTGAGTGAGGCTACTATTGACAAGGAAATTACCGAATCTGACTTGAATGGAGATCTCAGAAAGTTCCCTAGAAGGTATAGATTTACAAGGAATAAGTCAAATGAAAACGAAATCTTTGTAAAGGTGAGTGTAGATGCTATGGATTCCATAGCTTGCAAGGGAGAAAGTGACTACAATAAATTAGTCAAAGGCTCTGGTAGTCAGAACGCAAGACTAGTATTTGATTGGTCAAAGGCCAAAAAGATAGAGAAAATAGAAGATTTGACAGATGATAAACAAGAAGATTCGATTAAAAAGACTGACAGACTAGCCGGTGGCAACAGGTACGAAACATCTGCCCAAATCAGTCAGAAGTACTTCAAGTCTGCTGACACAGTAATCCTAGCCAGTGGCAAGAACAATGCAGATGCTCTAGTATCAGCATCATTTGCAAATGCCAACAAGGCACCTATCCTACTGACTAACCTAGACACTACTGATGCTAGCGTACTGAATGAAATATCTAGGCTAAAGGCCAAGAACATAATCATAGTTGGTGGTAGCTCATCAGTTGGCTACAAGGTAGAAGGTGACATGAGGACTAGGGGCTACAGTGTAAGGAGAATTGCTGGTGCCAACAGGTATGAAACTTCAGCCATGATAGCCCAGGAGGTCAAGAATATGACAGGAGCATCAAGGGCAATCTTGATTAATGGCTTCAAGGATGCGGATGCCTTGACAGTATCAGGCCTAGCTACTAGCCAGGGTCTACCAGTTATCATGACTAAGGCTGGAACTCTAGAAGATAATGCCAGGACTAAGCTAGCAGCTTGGAAGCTAGACCAGCTATATGTAGTTGGTGGTACTAACTCCATATCAGATTATGTGATGAATCAGGCCAAGGCAGCCAGCAAGAAGAGGATTGCAGGTCAGGACAGGTTCGAGACTGCTATAGCTATAGCTGATGAGTCTTATCCTAAGGCCAAGAAGGTCATGCTAGCCAATGGCTACAATGCCATAGATGCCCTATCAGCAGGTGCAGTTACTGCTAGGGAGAAAATGCCTATCCTATTAATCAACAAGGCCAAGGTGCCGGATAGTGTTAAGGAAAGGATAAATGGAAAGATAGGTCAGCTAATAGTGCTGGGTGGAGAAAATACTCTTTATTCTACTACAGTATACTCACTTTCTTTAGCAAAGTAAACCAGACATATTATAGCAAATATAAATTAGACTTAGAGGGGGGCCAAGTGCTCCCCTCTATACTTGTATAGAATATGTATTTTATAGCCAATTGATTGATTTTAAGGCTCTTATAGGTTATAATATAAAATGTTGAATAATGCGATTTAACAAATATATTTTCCAAATGAGACGAGACTTTTGGACCTATATTTGATTGCTAATAATATATTTCGGAGGTTAAATTATGAAATTAGGTATAGTAGGCTTACCAAATGTAGGTAAGAGTACACTTTTTAATGCAATTACACAGGCAGGGGCTGAATCTGCCAACTATCCATTCTGTACGATAGACCCAAATGTGGGAGTGGTATCAGTTCCTGATGATAGATTGAACAAGCTAAAGGACCTTTACAATTCTAAGAAGGTTGTCCAGACAGCTATAGAGTTTGTTGATATTGCAGGTCTGGTCAAGGGGGCATCAAAGGGTGAGGGTCTTGGCAACAAGTTCCTTTCAAATATCAGAGAAGTAGATGCTATAGTTCACGTAGTTAGGTGTTTTGAGGATTCAAATGTAGTCCATGTGGATGGTTCTATCAACTCCTTGAGAGATATAGAGACTATAAATCTTGAGCTGATTTTCTCAGATATGGAAATATTGGACAGGAGAATCACAAAGACTACTAAGGCCCTAAAGGCTGACAAGACTCTACAGTCAGAGCTAGATATACTTAACCAGGTCAAGGCTACCCTAGAAGAGGGCAAGAGTATCAGGACTATGGACCTATCAGATGATGACTGGGCCTTTGTAAAGTCTCTAGACCTATTGAGTTCTAAGCCGGTAATCTATGTGTCAAATGTTTCTGAGGATGACTTGGCTGATGACGGGGCCAATAATGAAATGGTCAAGGCTGTAAGAGAATTTGCTGCTACTGAAAATTCAGAGGTGGTAGTAATATGCGCCCAGATAGAGGCAGAAATATCAGAACTAGAAACTGAAGAGGAAAAGTTGGAATTCTTGGAGACTCTAGGCCTATCACAGTCTGGTCTAGATAAGCTAATCAAGTCTTCCTACCACCTACTAGGCTTGATTTCCTTCCTTACTGCAGGTGAGCAGGAGGTAAGGGCATGGACTATCAAGGATGGCACTAAGGCTCCTCAGGCTGGTGGCAAGATACACTCAGATATTGAGAGAGGATTTATCAAGGCAGAGACTATAGCCTATGAGGCCTTGGTTGAGCATGGTACTATGGCTGCTGCCAAGGAAAAGGGCCTAGTAAGGCTTGAAGGTAAGGATTATATAGTCAAAGATGGAGATGTTATTCTGTTCAAGTTTAACGTATAAATAACTGAGGTGTAGATATGTTTGTGAAGTTTGAGTGTGAGAATTTAAAGAAAGCAATAATTGATAACTACAGGGAAAAGATAGATCCTGCCTTTGACGGTCAGGATGTCAGCCCTGATATGATGGAGAAATTTGACCTGTTGGATATGAATGACTATGGTATTACTAGTCTAGAGGGTATCCAGTATGCCAAAAACCTTAGGCACCTGTATATGGCCAACAATGAGATAAGTAGTATTGAGCCATTGAGAGAGTGTGGTATGCTTGAAATTTTGGACTTCCAAAAAAATCAGGTGGAGGATGTTTGGCCACTTGAGCTTTTGAGGAGGCTAGAATCTTTGAACATTGCCCACAACAAGATTACAGATGTTATGGCCTTGAATGATATTGCCAATATTGATAGTATAAATATATCTGGCAATACTATTGAAAATAGGCTGCCCCTACGACATATCAGGTTTGTAAAGAAGTAAATCCTTGATAGATGGTGCCTGGGCACTGAGAAAGGAATAGTTATGACAAAGATGAATATAGTAGACCTTGGGGAAGGATTATCCCTTGGTCTAGTAAAGACAAAAAAGTTTAAATCGAATTTGATTTCCATATATTTTCAGAGGATCTTGGACAGGCAGGAGGTCACTAGGATATCCCTATTGACCAACCTCTTACAGGTTGCTACAAAAAAATATCCTAGTATGAAGGATATATCTCAAAAGCTTGATAGCCTATATGGTCTGTCTATGAATTTGGGTGTGTCAAAGCATGGTGAAAAGTTGATCACTAGTCTGAAACTGCTTAGTATATCTGACAAGTACCTTGATCAACCAATATTTGAAGACGTGATTGATTTTGCCAGTCAGATACTCTTGAATCCACTTGTGGTCGATGGACAAATAAATCCTTCTATGCTGGACTTGGAAAAGAAGAGTCTAAAAGAGGAGATAGCTTCAAAGATTAATGATAAGAGGACCTATGCCAGCCTCAAGTGCATAGAACATATGTGCCAGGATGAGCTGTATTCTATAGACCATGTTGGTTATATTGAAGACTTGGAGTCTATAAGTGGTCTTGATGTATATGACACTTATAGAGACCTTGTAGCTAGTTCTAGGATATTTATCTTGGTAGAGGGTGACTTTGATGAGGACAAGGTAAGAGACCTATGTATAGACAAGTTCCAGTTTGAAAGAAGGAATGTCCAGAGTCTACCTAGGGAAGATTTTAGTAAAATTCCAGGGCCTACTAGGTATTTTGAGGAAGATATGGCTACTAGTCAGGGTAAGTTAGTTATAGGCCTAAGGACTGGTGTGGACTACACTAATTACGATAGGTATTATAGTCTGATGGTAGCCAATAGTATTTTCGGTGGCGGTCCACATTCCAAGCTTTTTAACAATGTCAGAGAGAAGGAGAGCATATGCTACTATGCCTCTTCTACACTGGAAAAGACCAAGGGGCTGATGCTTATAAGCTCTGGTATAGATGCAGAAAACTACGACAGGGCCCTAGAGCTGATTAGGAAGGAATTGGATGATACTAGCAAGGGTATGATTAGCCAGTTAGAGCTAGATAATGCCAAGAAGAGTATAATAAATTCCTTAAAAACTATTGGAGATTCAATAGTTTCAGATATGGACTTTTTCTACAACCAGTATATATCTGGCAGCCAGCTAAGCGTAGAAGATGTAATAGGATATGTGGAAAAAGTTGATATAGATATGATCATAGAATCCATGAAGGATATCAAAGAAGACACTGTCTTCTTTTTGAAGTAGGTTTTAAGGGAGGATTTTATGAAGAAGATATATAATGAAGTAATAAGGGAGACTATCTACTACGATAGTCTAGAAAATGGCCTAGAGGTATATTATATGCCAAAGGAAGGTTATACCAACAAGTATGCAATCTTGGGTGTAGACTTTGGTTCTAATGACTTGGACTTTATACCGATTGGAGAAAAGGACAGGATTAGGGTAAATGAGGGTATAGCCCATTTCTTGGAGCACAAGATGTTTGAGCAACCGGATGGGGGCAACGCCTTTGACAAGTTCTCAAAGCTAGGGGCCAGTGCCAATGCATTTACTAGTTTTACAATGACTGCCTACCTCTTTTCTGCTACAGATAATTTTATGGAGTCCCTGGACCACTTGATTGACTATGTCCAGACTCCTTATTATACAGATGAAAATGTCAACAAGGAAAAGGGGATAATAGCCCAGGAAATCAAGATGTACGAGGATGACCCTGAGTGGAATGTCTACTTCAACTGTTTGAGGGCTATGTACTCCAACCACCACGCAAATATCGATATAGCTGGTAGTGTGGAATCAATCAATAGGATTAGCCCAGATGAATTGTACAAGTGCTACAGGACCTTCTACAATCCAGCTAATATGAAGCTATTTGTGGTGGGTGACCTGGATGTGGAAGACTTGATGGCTACAATCAAAAGGGCCAACCACAAGGACCTAGCATTTGACAAGAATATCAGGTCTTTTATGCCTGCAGAACCAGTAGAGGTCAAGCAGAAAAAGATTGTTGAGGAATTTACGGTATCTATGCCTCTTTTCTATATAGGTTACAAGGATGTAAAGATGGATATGGATCCTAGAGAGGCCCTTAAAAATGAGATAAGGACAGATATTCTATTTGATATGATATTTTCTGAGAGTGGTGACCTCCACCAGGTCCTATACAATGATGGACTTTTGGTGGGCAATATTTCAGGTGGATACATGAATCAGAAGGACTATGCCTATGCTATAGCGTCTGGTGTGTCCAGAGAACCTGAAAGATTAAAGCAGGTGGTTGACTCATACATAGACCAAGTTAGAAAATCTGGCCTAGACAGGCAGGATTTTGAAATAAATAAGAAAAAGAAGATTGGCGGATTCTTGAAGTCCTTTGACTCTATTACATATGTGGCCAATAATTTCTTGTCCTATAGTTTTAAGGGGATAAACTTCTTGGATTATTTAGAAGTGCTCAAGGAAATAAGCTTTGAGGATGTGGTCGATAGGTTGGATACTTTCTTCTATGAAGACCAGAGTGTAATATCTATAGTAAGGCCTAAGTCTGAAGAATAGGGGTGACTTGTTTTGGATAGAGTAGCATTTTCTATATTTGGACTGGATATAATGTGGTACGGAATATTAATAGCGACGGGTATTGTCCTAGCTATACTGGTATCTTCTAGAGAGGCATATAGGCTGGGCTATGAGGACGGCCAGGTGACTGATATATGCCTTTTTGCCATACCTCTTGGTATAGTAGGTGCTAGAATATATTATGTAGCATTTAACTGGTCCCAATATGCAGGGAATTTTAAGGAAATAATAAATATCAGGGGTGGTGGCCTTGCCATACATGGTGGTATTTTAGCAGGTATATTGACAGTTTGGATATATACTAGGATAAAGAAGTTAGATTTTTTTAAGACTGGAGATATTTTGGTCTTGGGCCTACCCATGGCCCAGGCTATAGGCAGGTGGGGCAACTTTATAAATGGAGAGGCCCACGGTGGTCCTACTAATCTACCTTGGGCTATAATGGTCGATGGTCAGAAGGTTCATCCAACCTTCCTCTATGAGTCCATATGGGATTGGATGATATTTGTCTATATCTTTATGATTAGGAAAAATAAAAAATATGAGGGCCAGCTCCTAGTTGACTATATATTCCTATACTCACTGGGTAGGTTCTTTATAGAAGGGCTGAGGACTGACTCGCTCATGTTGGGACCTATCAGGATGGCCCAGTTGATTAGTCTAGTGGGCATAGTGATTGCCCTTGTAATGAGACACTTCCTTTTAAAGAAGGAAAAAGAAAGTAGGGAAAAAGATGGAATTTAATCATGTATCAGTTCTTTTGAATGAATGCATTGAAAATTTAAATATAAAGCCAGATGGTGTATATGTAGATTGTACAATGGGGGGTGCAGGTCATAGCAAGGAAATAGCAAAGAACTTATCTGAAAAAGGTAGGTTGGTATGCTTTGACCAGGATATAAACGCCATCAATGTTGCAAAAGAGCGTCTGAAAGAGTACAATGATAGGGTAATACTGGTACATAACAATTTTGAAAATATAAAAGAAGAGCTAGAGTCTAGAGGGATATACCATATAGATGGTGTTTTGGCAGACCTTGGTGTTTCGTCTCACCAGTTGGATGAGGCAGCTAGGGGCTTTTCATATATGCATGATGCCCCGCTTGATATGAGGATGGATGATAGGGCTAGTATGTCGGCCTGGCAGGTAGTGAACAAGTATTCTCAGGATGATTTGTATACTATTATAAGGGACTACGGTGAGGAAAACTGGGCCAAGAGGATAGCTGAGTTTATAGTCAAGGAGAGGTCAGACCACCCTATTGATACTACATTTGACCTAGTGGATGTCATCAAAAAGGCTATACCAAAGGGGGCCAGGATAGACGGGCCACACCCGGCAAAGAGGACCTTCCAGGCTATTAGGATTGAGGTCAACAATGAGCTGGGGGTAATAAATACCATGATAAGGGATGCAGTCTCCATGATGAATAGGGGTGGTAGAATTTGCATCATAACCTTCCATTCCCTAGAGGATAGGATTGTTAAAAATGAATTTAGGTACCTCAACAAGGACTGTATATGTCCACCTGAACTACCATTTTGTCAGTGTGATAAGAAGAGCGAGGTTAAGATTATAACTAGGAAACCAATTCTCCCAAGTAAGGAAGAGGTGGAATTTAACCCGAGGTCTAGGAGCTCAAAGTTGAGAGTAGCAGAAAAAAAGTAAAGAGTAGGTAGAAATTGAGGAGGAAAAGATGATTAGCTTAAGAGTTGAAGAAATCGCCCAAGCGACCCAGGGACAGCTTTTATGCCAGGGTATGAACGGCGAAATCACCAATATAGTTATAGATAGCAGGTTGGTCGGACCAGGAGCTATATTTGTTGCAATAGTTGGTGAAAGTATGGATGGACACGTCTTTTTAGAGTCTGCCCACCAAGAAGGGTGTAGGTTTTTCTTGGTAAGTAACGAAAGCTACATCACAGATAGGTTTAAGGATAGTACAGTTATTAAGGTTGATAATACTGAAATAGGACTTGGTCTTTTGAGCAAGTACTATAGAGACCAGTTTGATATACCTTTTGTAGGTATAACGGGTAGTGTAGGTAAAACAACTACTAGGGATATGGTTTATTCTGTATTGGCTAGTAAATTTAATACTATAAAGAACGAAAAAAATTATAACAATCAATTTGGGGTACCCCTTACCCTGTTTAGGCTCGAACCTAGCCACCAGACTGCTGTGATAGAGATGGGTATGTGTGGTTTTGGTGAGATAGAATACCTGGCTAATATAGTTAGGCCTAGGATAGGAATTATAACCAATATAGGCATGTCTCATATTGAGCATCTGGGTTCGCAGGAGGGTATATTCAAGGCAAAAATGGAAATTACATCGGGCTTTGACCAGGACTCATCACTCATTGTAAATGGTGATGATAGGTTCCTTAGGACTGAGCTTGATAGATATAGAAATAGCGAAAAAGATTCTTACAAGGTGTATTCCTTTGGTATGGAGCTACAAAATGACCTATGCTGCAAGTATCAAGAAGTTGTAGATAATGACAAGACTAGGTTTACATGTAGCTTTGAGGGGGAAAACTATGACTTTACTATACCTTGTCTAGGAGAACATAACGTCAGAAATGCTATGGCAGCTATCCTGGCAGGTCATATAATGGGCATGAGCATGGATGAAATTGCTAGGGGCTTGATGGAGTTTGTGGCTACTGAGAACAGACAAGACATAATAAAGACTGACAGGTTTACCCTAATTAACGATGTATATAATGCCAGCCCAGACTCAATGATAGCAGCCCTAAAGGTCCTAAAGTTGTACAAGGAAAATAGGAGAGTGGCTATACTAGGAGATTGCCTAGAGATGGGTGACTATGCAGAGGAAGGCCATAGGAAGGTCGGCTACCAGACTCTAGACAAGGCTGACCTAATTATAACTACAGGTCAGGCCGCTAGATTTATAGGGGTAGAAGCTATGGAGAGGGGCTTTGACCTTAGTAGAGTGTTTCACTTTGAGACCAAGGAAGAGCTTATAGGGTCCCTAGCAGATATAGTTGAAGATGGAGATGTAATCCTCTTGAAGGCATCTAGGGGAATGAAGTTTGAAGATATAGTAGAGGTCTTGAAAGGAGGCTGTCAATGCTAGGCTTTAGAGAATTGGCAATTACGGGCTTGTTTGCCTTTGTATTGGTATTGATAATGGGGCCAGTGGTTTTACCAGCCCTTCATAGGTTCAAGTTTGGTCAGACTGTCAGGGATGATGGTCCACAGACCCACCTTAAGAAAAATGGTACACCTACTATGGGTGGTGTCATGATGATAGTGACTATCCTGGTAGTTACCTTGATTAGGGCAGGTATCAGTAGTGATATATTGATGGCCCTGCTGTGTATGTTTGGCTTTGGTCTAGTTGGATTTTTTGATGACATAGTGAAAATCAAGATGACTAGGTCATTGGGGCTTACCCCTATTCAAAAAATAATAATACAGGTTGTCCTTGCCTTGGTTCTTGCCTTTTATAGGTATTGGACTATAGGATCAGGTGACCAGTTTATAATTCCTTTCGTGAAGATAGGTATAAATATTGGTATATTCTATATACCTCTAATGTTGATTGTAATATTGGGTACTGTAAATGCTGTCAACCTAACTGATGGTTTGGATGGTCTAGCTTCTGGAATTACTGCTATTGTGTCTACATTCTTTGTCATATTTGCCTTGATAGTAGCTCAGAACGCAGGTATTTCACAGATGGCAGCAGCTACACTAGGTGCCTGTATAGGATTTTTGTGGTTCAATGTCAACCCAGCCAGGGTATTTATGGGGGATACAGGCTCAATGGCCTTGGGTGGAGCAGTGACTGCCTTTGCCCTGTTTACTAACTCTGTATTGATTATACCTATAGTAGGTGGAATATATTTTGCAGAAGCCCTATCAGTTATAATACAGGTTATGTATTTCAAAAAGACTAGGAAGAGAATCTTTAAAATGGCCCCACTTCATCACCATTACGAGCAATGTGGATGGCCAGAAACAAAGGTTGTATTTATATTTTGGCTAGTATCAGTCGTCCTTGTTTTGATAGGACTAGTAGCCATGTTTTAATAAATATACAATTTTAGCAAGAATGGTCTAAGTTTACTTAGGCCATTAGTATATATATGGATGGTAAGCAATAGCTTTCACTATCTGACAAAATGAAATGAAGGTGACTATAATGAGTAAGAAAATATTAGTAGTAGGTATGGCTAGGTCAGGGCTTGCAGCAGTCAAGTACCTGTCAAACAAGGGCTATAGTGTAGTCGTAAATGATTCTAAGCCAGAAGCTGACCTAGGTCAGGTCTTGGATGAATTAAAATCATATGAAAATTTAGAGTATATTCTAGGGAAAAATCCAGGCAAGGAAATCCTAAAGGATGTAGATATGGCAGTTGTTTCTCCGGGAGTTCCACTGGAACTTGACTTCTTGCTTGAGCTAAGAAGTATGGGCAAGGAAGTTATAAGCGAAGTTGAGCTAGCCTACAGGGAGGCTCAGTCAAAAAATATCAAGTTCTTGGGTATAACTGGTACGAATGGAAAGACTACAACTACTTCGATAGTTGGTGAGATATGCAAGGAAGCCGGTCTAGAAACATATGTAGTTGGAAATATTGGTAATCCAGCCATCAGTGCAGTAGAAGTTGCTAATCCAGGGGCAGTTTTGGTTATAGAGTTGTCTAGCTTCCAGTTAGAGGCGGTCTATGATTTCAGACCTCAAGTTTCTACAGTACTTAACCTGACTGAAGACCATATGAACAGACATCATACTATGGAAAACTATGCCAAGGCCAAGGCTAATATATTTGCAAAACAGACACCGGACATGGTATGTGTATTAAACTATGATGACCAGATAACTAGGGATATGGGCAAGGATTGTCAGGCTAGACCAGTCTATTTTTCAAGGCAGGCTAGACCAAAAGGCGGTATTTACCTTGATGACAAGCAGAATATTATAGCAGTCAAGGATGGCCAGGAGATAGAGATAGTAAACGCAGCTGACCTGAGTTTACCAGGTGGACATAACCTTGAAAACTGTATGGCTGCAATTGGTCTTTGTCTACACTTTGGTATTGATAAGAATGTAATCAAGAAGGTATTGACTAGCTTCAAGGCCGTTGAGCATAGGTTGGAATATGTAAACACAGTAAATGGAGTGGTATATGTAAATGACTCAAAGGGTACCAATCCGGACTCTACCATAAAGGCAGTCCAGTCTTACAAGACTCCTATAATCCTGATTGCAGGTGGCTATGACAAGGGTAGTGACTTTACAGAACTATTTGATATAGCTGTGGATTATGTAAGGACGGTCCTAGTGATAGGTCAGACTGCTGACCTAATCGCCGATACTGCGTCCAAGGCAGGTATCAAGGAAATATACAAACTTGATAGCTTAAAAGAAGCAGTTATAAAGGCTAGCCAAATAGCAGATGAAGCTGATGTAGTCCTATTGTCTCCGGCTTGTGCTAGTTGGGGCATGTACAAGAACTACGAAGAGAGAGGAAGAGAGTTTAAGGATATAGTCAATAATATGTTATAAATAGAAGGGGAATACAATGAAAGTTATATTGTCAGGTGGTGGAACTGGAGGTCATGTATATCCAGCCATTGCAATTGCCAACAAAATAAAGGAACATAATCCGGATGCAGAGATACTCTTTGTGGGGACTAGGGCAGGTATAGAATCTGAAATAGTTCCAAAATATGGATATGATATAGAATTTATAGATGTACAGGGATTTAAGAGAAAGATAGACCTAGATAATGTAAAGAGGTTATTAAAGTTTCTCAAGTCCCTAGGTGACTCAAAGAAGATAATTAAAAAATTTAAGCCAGACCTAGTCATAGGTACAGGAGGATATGTCAGTGGTTCAGTAGTCTTAAAGGCCAACAAGATGGGGATAAGTTCATGTATACATGAACAGAATTCTTTCCCAGGAATGACCAACAAGATGCTGTCTAAAAATGTCGACCTAGTGATGACTAGCTTTGAAGATTCGCACAAGAGGTTTCCGGACCAGGCCAAAGACAAGCTGTTTTTTACAGGAAATCCAGTTAGGGATGATATATTAAAGGCCGACAAGATGGAATCAAGGAGAATCTTGGGTCTTACTGAAGATGAAAAGATGCTTCTTGTAGCAGGTGGTAGTGGTGGATCTGAGGAGATAAATGACGCCCTAAAAAAGGTAATGCCAAAGTTGGTTGAAGATAGAATTGCCTTTACAATAGCAACAGGAAGAGCCTACTATGACAAGTTTATGAAGGACTATGGTCATCTAAAATATGGACCAAACCAGAAAATACTTCCTTATCTTGACGACATGGCCAATAACCTAGCAGCTGCAGACCTAGTTATTGGTTCTGCCGGAGCCATATCTATGGCAGAAATGACAGCTATAGGAGTACCGGCCATAATAATACCTAAGGCCTATACAGCAGAGAACCACCAAGAATACAATGCCAAAAGTCTTGAAAGAGCTGGTGGAGCCGTATGTATAACTGAAAAGGAATTGAATGAAGATTCACTTTATGAAAATATATTCGACCTCTTATACGATCAAGATAGGTTAGATGATATGAGTAAGGCTAGTAGGGCTTTTGGCAAGAGGGATGCTATAGAACTAATCTATGAGTGTATATCAAAATTTTTGTAAATTCATTTAGATAAATTGTAAAAAAAAGTCAAAAATATGTTGCATAAGTAGGACAATTTGAGATATTATATAATAGATAGAATGTTATTTATTTTAAATAATAGAAGCTGTGTTTTGAATATTATTTATGAATATAATTTATGGATACAATTACAGATTATTTAATGATATTAAACTATGTTGTGAATGGGGGTTTATAAATGTTAAACTTTGTTGAAGAACAAATCGGAGCTGCCAATATTAAGGTAATAGGTGTAGGTGGCGGTGGAAACAATGCCATAAACGTCATGATTAATTCAGGCGTTAGGGGTGTTGAATTTATTTCACTAAATACAGACAAGCAGGCCTTAGAGGCTTCAAAGGCTGAACATGTCCTACAGATAGGTGAAAAACTAACTAAAGGTTTGGGCGCAGGTGCAAACCCAGAAAAAGGAAAGAAGGCTGCAGAAGAATCAGCAGATGAGATAGCTAAGGCAATAGAAGGTGCTGATATGGTATTCGTAACTGCTGGTATGGGCGGTGGAACAGGTACAGGTGCTGCTCCAGTTGTCGCTAAGATTGCCAAGGAAGCAGGTGCACTTACAGTTGCTGTAGTAACTAAGCCTTTCTCATTTGAAGGAAGGGTAAGGATGAACAAGGCTGAAGAAGGTATAATCGAGTTAAAGAAGAATGTAGATACTTTGATAACTATACCTAATGACAAGATTCTTCAGATAATTGAAAAGAGAACAAGTATAACAGATGCCCTTTCAAAGGCGGATGATATATTAAAGCAGGGTATCCAGTCTATATCTGGCCTAATATCAGAGGCTGCCCTAATCAACCTAGACTTTGCCGATGTTGAAGCAGTGATGAAGGACCAGGGTCTAGCTCATATGGGTATGGGTATGGCTTCAGGTGAAGACAGGGCCATAGCAGCAGCAAGACAGGCTATCGAATCTCCTTTACTAGAGACTACTATAGATGGAGCAAAGGGCGTCTTGATAAATGTTACAGGTGGAACAGACCTAGGTCTATTAGAAGTTAGTGAAGCAACTGATATAATCAGACAAAAGTGCGATCCAGATGCTATGATTATATTTGGTGCTGCTACTAGAGAAGATTTCGGTGATGAGATTGTAATTACAGTAGTTGCTACAGGTCTTCAGGATAATTCTGACGACTTGTTTACTCCACAGTTGAGAAGAAGCACTGCTACACCAGTTACACCAAAATATAATGAGATACCAAGAGTTACTGAAACTCAAAAGGTTGAAAATATCAAGCCAGCTGAAGAAGCTTTTTCAAATAGCTTTGATGATACAGTAACAGCTAGCGATGATGATATGGTTATTCCTACTTTTTTAAGAAGAAAGAAATAAATAAATCAATAGAAAATTAGGTATGACTCAGCTTTTGTCTGAGTCATATTTTTATAAGGGGGATATAGAATGATTTGTCCATATTGTGAATATAAAGAATCCAAGGTTCTGGATTCTAGGCATATAGATTCTTCTTCTATAAGGAGGAGGAGAGAGTGTGAAAGATGCAAGAAAAGATTTACAACTTATGAAAAAATAGAACTGATTCCAGTTATGGTAATAAAGAAGGATGGCAGGAGAGAATCCTTTGACAGGGATAAAATAAAATACGGCCTAATTAGGTCATGTGAAAAGCTACCTGTGTCTGTCGCCAAGATAGACGAATTGGTAGATTCTATAGAGGCTGAAATCAACAAGATGTTTGTCAATGAAATAGAAACTACCAAAATAGGTGAGATGGTCATGGACAGACTAAAGGATGTAGATGAAGTTGCCTACGTTAGGTTTGCATCTGTATATAGGCAGTTCAAAGACTTGAATACATTTGTGAATGAGTTGGAATCTATTTTAAAAGAAAAAAAGGATGAGAAGTAGTGAAGATATTGGTAATTGACGACGAAGAACATATACTAGAATTACTAAAATTTAATCTAGAATTATCGGGTTTTGATGTGTATGTATCAACGGATGCTAGTCAAACTCAAGACTTGATTAAAAATCAAAATCCAGATCTTTTACTCTTGGACTGGATGTTACCAAAGATCAGCGGTATAGATATACTTAAGAAGATTAGGTCAGATGAGACTACCTACGATCTACCTGTAATCATGCTGACAGCTAAAAATATGGAAGATGACAAGATTCAGGGTTTGAACGTAGGTGCGGATGATTATATAACCAAACCTTTTAGCATAAAGGAGCTCATGGCAAGGATAAATACTGTGCTTAGGAGGTACAGGCTGAGTGATAAATCTCAAACTATAATAGAAGTTGGAAACATAGTATTAAATACCGACCAACATAAGGTTATGGTAGACGATCAAGATATAGATCTAACTCGTAAGGAGTTTGAACTTCTAAAGCTCCTTATGGAAAATAGGGGCAAGGTCCTGAAAAGAGACTATCTATTAGAAAAGATATGGGGCTATGAATTCTATGGTGAGACTAGGACTGTGGATGTACACATCAGACATCTCAGAAAAAAACTGGGACTTGATGAAAATAGTGAGAATGGCATAGATACAATAAGGGGTCTTGGTTACAAAATGATATAATAGAGCTAAGGGTAGTAAACAAAGTTTATTATCCTTAATTTTTGGAGGTTATTATGGATAGGGTCATGTATATTTTGGTAGTTGCTATGCTTCTTTCTTGGCTGATACTAATTCTGCATTGGAGATATGTACAGGGATTTAGAAGTTTCATAAAAGATATGAAGAGGGTGTCTTGTAGGATTAAGCAGATGGATTTTTCTGTAAGGCTAAAAAAAAGTAATAGTGCTGAGCTTATGGGATTCGTCAATAATTTTAATTCAATGTTATCCTCTCTAGACAAGTCTTTTGATGATATAGCCAATAAAAATAGGCAGCTAGATGCGATAATAAAATCTGTATCGAATGGTATAATTGTAATTGACATAAACAACAGGGTATACCTAATTAATTCTGTAGCTAGGGACTACATAAATTGTCAATCAAGTGGAAAGTTAGAGGGTTTGCCAATTTCTAGCATTGTAAAGAATGATCAGTTATTAGACTTTATAGTATACAATGCAGGTATGAATACTAGCATATCAAAAGAAATAAAATGTGTAGGCGGAAGGACTTTTAAAGTCAAGATAGACCCTGTAAAAATGCACCTTAAGAAGGACTTGGTAATATCATCTGTCATAAATATAGAAGATATCAGTGAAAGGATTAGGCTAGAGAATATTAGGAGGGATTTTGCGGCTAATGTAAGTCACGAATTGAAGACACCCTTGACGTCTATACAGGGTTTTATTGAAACTCTGAAGGCTAATGATGAAAGTATAGATCCCGCCACTAGAAAGAGGTTTTTAGATATAATTGACAATGAGTCATCTAGACTTAGAATATTAATAAATGATATATTGATGTTATCCTCAATTGAAGGAGATATTGTCTTGTCTATAGAAAGGGTTGATTTGAGAAAAGAAAATCAAAAGATCTTGGATCTTTTTCAGGATAAAATGGCAAGAAAACAAGTGGACATATCTTTTGAATATAATGGAGTAGAGTCAATTCAGACACATAGAGAATATTACAAGGAGTTGATGATAAACCTAATATCCAACGCCATAAAATACAACAGACCAGGTGGTTATGTAAAGGTTAGTTTCTTTGATGATGACGATAACTATAGTATTTGGGTGGAAGATAATGGCATTGGAATTGGTGAAGAGGAGCAGGAAAGAATTTTTGAAAGATTTTATAGGGTTACAAAGTCTAGGAACAAAGAAATTGATGGTACAGGTCTAGGCCTGGCTATAGTAAAGCATATAATATTATCTCTTGGGGGTGATATTGAAGTAGAATCATATCTTGGAAGGGGAACAAAGTTCAAAATAAGCCTACCTAAAAAGCAATAATTTGCCCAATAGATTAATTTTACTGTAAATTTCAAGCAAAATCAGTTATAATGATTAGATGGCTGTGATAGAATAATAATTGTATACTAGGTAATATGAATATAAAACGACTAGTAGATAGGATGATATTTAATGGAAAATAAAATAATAGTTGAGAAGAAAAGGAAGTGATATTTTGAATAGTGATAATAGACCGATAGTGGCAGTAGTTGGAAGGCCAAATGTAGGTAAGTCTACAATATTTAACAAATTGACAGGAACAAAGATATCTATAGTTGAAGATACGCCAGGCGTTACGAGAGACAGGATATTTGGTGAGGTAGAATGGTTAAACAAGTATTTCACAATAATAGATACAGGTGGTATAGAACCAGAGAGTGATGATGTAATCCTATCTCAGATGAGAAATCAGGCTATGCTAGCAGCAGATATGGCCCATGTAATACTATTTGTAGTTGATGGCAAGAATGGATTGACTGCTGCTGACAAGGAAGTAGCTGATATACTTAGGAGGACAAAAAAGCCAGTCCTACTAGTGGTAAATAAGATAGATGCCAAGAGCCAGTTTGATAATATATACGATTTTTATGAGTTGGGCTTGGGCAACCCTATAGCGATTTCTGGAGCCAATAGTATGGGTCTAGGTGACCTATTAGATGAGGTTGTTGAAAACTTCCCAGAAGGTATGAATACAGAATATGATGAAGATGTAATTAGGGTAGCCATAACAGGTAAACCAAATGCCGGCAAGTCTTCTATATTAAATAATATACTAGGTGAGGAGAGGGTGATAGTATCTCCAATAGCTGGTACAACTAGGGATGCAATTGATACATACTTTGAAAAGGGCGACAACAAGTTCCTACTTATAGATACTGCTGGTATCAGGAGAAGGAGTAAGGTATATGAAAATGTAGAGCGCTTTTCAGTTATTAGGTCCATGAGTGCCGTAGATAGGGCAGATGTAGTCCTAATAGTTATAGATGCTACTGAAGGTGTTACTGAGCAGGATACCAAGATAGCCGGTATAGCCCATGATGAAGGTAAGGCCTGTATATTTGTAGTAAACAAGTGGGACTTAATAGAAAAGGACAACAAGACAATGGGCAACTTCAGGATGAGCGTTAGAGAAAAGTTCCCATTTATGACATATGCGCCAATACTTTTTGTATCTGCAGTTAGCAACCAGAGGATAGGTAAGATATTGGAGACAGTGGTTCAGGTATCAGCTGAGCAGAATAAGAGGGTTACTACTTCAGTCTTGAACCAGGTAATAGGAGAGGCTGTAATGCTTAACCAACCGCCATCTGACAAGGGTAGAAGATTAAAAATATACTACGGAACTCAGACTGGTGTCAAACCTCCTACATTCAATCTATTTATAAATGACAAAGAATTGACTCATTTCTCATACACTAGATACCTTGAAAATAGGTTGAGAGAAAATTTTGGATTTGAAGGAACGTCAATAAAGATAGAATATAGTCAGAAAAAGAAGAAATAAGGGGGCTTTATTATGTTTGTGTATTTATTAGTAGTTGTGATTTCTTATTTTATGGGTACTATTTCTTGTGCTTATCTAATAAGTAACTACATTTTTTCATCAGATATAAGGCAACATGGATCTAAAAACCCTGGTACAACTAATATGTTGAGGACTTTCGGAAAAAAGGCAGGGGTCCTTACTCTTATAGGTGATTATCTAAAGGGCACTTTAGCTGTTTTGATATCAATATTTTTGGCAAAAAAAATGGGGGCAGATCCGGACTTGGCCAAATATATATCTGCATTAGCTGCAGTATGTGGTCATAATTGGTCTGTGTTTATGAAGTTCAAGGGAGGCAAGGGTGTAGCTACTAGTTACGGAACTATGTTGGCTATATCACCTCTGATGACCATAGCCAGTATGATATTTTATATCATAATCCTACTAGTAACTAGGTATGTTTCTATAGCTTCCATGCTGGGAGTATGCTTATTCCCAATACTGATGTTAATTACAAAGGATATGTCGGGTTTATGGTTGGGAATTTTGTTTTCTGTATCTGTAATATATAAGCATAGGGGAAATATCCACAAACTCTTGAATGGAACTGAAAATAGGTTTGGAGCTAAGGCTAGATAGCCAAGAGTGTAAACCTAGATTTATTACTTTATTTGCATACCTATTTTTAGAGGGGTGCATGATTGTAGGGAGGTAGACTATGAGTAAAGTTTGCGTGTTGGGAGCAGGTAGTTGGGGTACAGCGCTTGCATCGGTTTTGGATGAAAATGGACATGAGGTTGTGATTTGGGCTAGGAGACAGGACCAGGTCGATGAAATAAATAAGGAAAATACGAATGAAAAATACCTACCAGGTGTAAGTCTAAGTAAGAGCCTAAGAGCATCAAGCAATATAGATGAGGCGATTAATGGTGCAGAGTTTATAGTTTTAGGTGTGCCGTCCCAACAGATAAGGGCTGTATGCAAGAGCATATCCAATAAAATAAACCCTGGACAGGTTTTAGTAAATGTGGCAAAGGGTATAGAAAAGTCTACTAGTAGTAGGATTTCTCAAGTATGTTATCAGGAGTTGCCGGATAATCCATACTGCGTCCTATCTGGTCCATCACATGCTGAAGAGGTATCTAGAAAGATGCCAACGGCGCTAGTTGTTGCTTCAGAGTCAATTGAGATATCTCAAATGGTACAAGACTTGTTTATGAGTGAGTATTTGAGAGTATATACAAACACTGATATGATAGGGGTTGAACTCGGAGGTACTACAAAAAATATAATAGCCTTTGGGGCAGGAATCTTAGATGGTATAGGCTTTGGCGATAATTCAAAGGCTGCCCTGATGACTAGGGGTATAGCTGAAATATCTAGGTTTGGAGTTGCTCTTGGTGCTGATATATCGACTTTCTCTGGCCTATCAGGCATAGGCGACTTGATTGTTACCTGTACAAGTATGCATTCTAGAAACAGGAGGGCAGGTATACTAATAGGTCAAGGCCACAGTCTTGAAGAAACTCAAGAAAAGATACAAATGGTGGTTGAAGGTATTACAGCTACTGAGGCTGTATATAAGGTTGCTAAGAAGATTGGTGTAGAGATGCCTATCACTGAATGTATTTACAGGGTGGTTGAAGGGCAAATAGATCCGAAGACAGCTGTCAACGAGTTGATGACTCGAAATAAAAAACACGAAAATGAATCGATTTTTAAATTATAGATTAATAAAAGTATACAAATATAGGCTATAATATGCTATAATAAAATATATATGTGTATTCTTAATTGATTAGGAGTAGGTGAGGTAATGAGCGATATTTCAGTTAGAATAGACCAAGTTAGGTCTAAAATACTAGATGCATCAAAAAAAGTGAATAGGAATCCAGAAGAGATATTGCTTCTTGGTGTTACAAAAACAGTTGATGTGGATGTGATGGAGGAAGCTCTTAAATGTGGAATTACAGATGTTGGAGAGAATAAACCTCAGGAGTTGCAGCGTAAGTATGGACTAATAGGAAATAGAGCTAGATGGCACCAGATTGGTACGCTTCAAACTAACAAGGTCAAGTATATAATTGACAAGGTCGACTTGATACATTCCTTGGACAGGATGGCCCTGGCAGAGGAAATAAACAAGAGGGCTGAAAAAATAGATAGGAATATCGACTGTCTAGTACAGGTTAATATATCTAAGGAAGAGACAAAGCACGGTATATTTATTGAGGATTTAGAAAATTTTATAAGAGAATGTGCTAGAAGATTTGAAAGAATAAATATTGTTGGATTGATGACCATGGCACCTGATTCTGATGATGAGGATGAAGTGAGGTCAGTTTTTAGACAATTAAGGGAAGTGTCCGATTATATAAGGGATCTGTCTATAGATGGTGTAGTAATGAAGGACTTGTCAATGGGGATGAGTGGAGACTACCAGATTGCTATAGAAGAAGGTTCAACAATTGTGAGAGTTGGAACATCTATATTTGGAAAAAGAAATTATAATATTTAAAATAAAGACACGCTGTTTAGGAGGTATAATATGGCTGGTATTAAAGATAAAATGGGTAAGTTAAAGAACTGGATGATTGTCGATGGTGACAATGCGAATGATGAGTACGATGCATATGATGAATATGAAGATGACACATACGAAGACGATGCATATGATGAATATGAAGCAGAAGAAGAGGAAGAGGCTTCGTATAATAACCCACTAGGCTCTAGAGTGGACTATCAGGCTCACAATCAGATGAAGGTTATAATTGTTGAGCCGAAGGTTTATGATGATGCTGCTACTATAGCAGACCACTTGAGATTAAGAAAGACTGTAATAGTAAACTTGGAAGCATTGACTCAACAGAATATAAAGAAGTCTATTTTTGATTTTATGAATGGTGCTGTTTATGTACTTGATGGAAGTATCCAGCGTGTTTCAAAGTCAATATTTATACTAGCTCCTAAGAATGTAGATGTTGATGCTAGTATAAAAAAGGAATTAGAGAGTAAGGCAATCTTTCCTTGGCAGAATAAGTAGGTAGGTGTCTATATGGAAGTTTTAAAAATTGCTTTGGTGCGTCTGATTGATATTATAGTTTGGTTTATTATAGCAAAATCTATAATGTCTTGGTTTCCAGGAGCCCAAGATAGCAAGCTGTATGCTCTTTTAGATGACTTAACAGAACCAGTTGAAGCACCGATGAGGAAGCTTATGAGCAGGTTTAATACAGGTCCTCTTGATATGTCACCTATGTTGGCCATAATATTTTTATGGATTATTAGTAGGTTGATTTATACTTTTCTGTAGTAGGATAATAATAAGGACAAGTTAAAAGTAAGGAGTCATATCAAGGATGATGACTTGAAGATAAAAATGTATAAAGTGGTTGATATGTGCAATAGCGTTTCAAAAAATTATGGTGTTAGGAATACGGACTTCCTCAATCCCTATGAAATAAGGAATGCTATTTCTTTTGATGAGGTCTTGGTAATGTCCAAGAAGAATAAGTTGAGAGTTAGAATTAATAAATTTGTATAGGAAGTGATAAAATGATAACACCAGAACTTATAGAGAGTAAAGAATTTAAAAAAGGATTTAGAGGTTATAACGAAGAAGAGGTAGATGTATTTCTAGATACAGTGAGAGTAGACTATGAAGCAGTTATCAAGGAAAATGAATCTCTAAAGGAAAAACTAGAAATGTACAAGGATCAGGTTGGCAAGTACTCTAGCATCGAGGAAACATTAAAGGAAACTTTGATTACTGCCCAGAGTGCGGCTGAAGATACTACTAGTTCAGCAAACAAGAAGGCTAGGATTATAGTTCAGGAAGCTGAGCTACAGGCCAAGCAGATGATTGATAGGGCCAACAATAAGGTTGTAGAAATAAGAAATGAGTACGAAGCCTTAGTGAAGGAGTTCAAGGTCTTCAGGATAAAGTTTAAGTCGCTATTAGAGGATGAAATGCAGAATGTCGATCAAATATTCAGTGGCATTGACAACGAAAAGGATGACTTTAACCAGCAAGTAAGTGGACCTGTGGATTTGGATATTACCGGCACTATGAGGATGGCTGTATTAGAGGATGTTCAGGAAGAAGAAGATCACACAGTTAGCATAGAAAATGTTGAGGCAGATCTTGAAAGCCAGGAATCAAATGATGATTTAGGCGGTTCTCCAGAAGATATATTTAAAATAAAGTAATTTTCTGACAATTCATAAAAAAACTATTGACTATTGCCAGTCTATGCAATATAATCAATAACATAGAATTTAAAGATGGCTATGACGAAGAGAGTAGTCCATGATTTCTTTTAAGCGAGTCGGGTATGGTGTGAGCCGATATATGAATGACTGGGTGAAAATCACTTCTGAGCTGGATACTGAAAGGTTTGACCGATTAAGTTGACCGGGTGGTTCCGATATAGACCGAGAGTGTCTGGGTTTTACCCAGGAACTAGGGTGGTAACGCGATTTGGCTCGTCCCTTGATTGATCAAGGAGACGGGTTTTTTTATTCGTAAAAACTTACAAATGATATAGAAAGGGGAAATTAATATGGATAATAAAACCGTATTTAAAAAACTGCATGAGGGTTCAGTAGCCCAGGCAGAAGAGCTAACATTAAAACGTTGGCAGGAAGACAAGATACTAGAAAGGGTACTTGAAAAGGGTAAAAATGACCCAACATATATATTCTTCGAGGGTCCTCCAACAGCCAATGGTAATCCTGGTATCCACCACGTTATATCTAGAACTTTGAAGGACTGGGTATGTCGTTACAAGACTATGAGTGGCTACAAGGTTCCTAGAAAAGCTGGTTGGGATACTCATGGTCTACCAGTTGAACTACAGGTAGAAAAGGAGTTGGGCCTATCAGACAAGAAGGCTATAGAAGAATATGGAATAGAAAAATTCTGTCAGAAGTGTAGGGATTCTGTCTTTACATATGAAAAGGAATGGAGAAAGATGTCTGAAAGAATGGCATATTCAATAGACCTAGACGATCCATATATCACTCTTGACAACAACTACATAGAATCACTATGGTGGATCCTTGACAAGTTTAACAAGGAAGGCCTTCTATACGAAGGACACAAGATACTACCATACTGTCCTAGATGTGGAACAGGTCTCGCATCACATGAGGTTGCCCAGGGATACAAGGAAATCAAGTCAAATACACTTGTAGCAAAGTTCAAGAAGAAGGGTACAGAAAACGAGTACTTCCTTGCATGGACGACTACTCCATGGACACTACCATCAAATGTAGCCCTAACTGTGAATCCAGATGTGGACTATGTAAAGGTCCAGGTAGATAATGAAATATATTACCTAGCTGAGCCACTACTAGAAAAGCACCTAGGCGACAAGGAATATAGCCTAATAGAGACTATGAAGGGTAAGGAACTTGAATACCAGGAGTATGAACAGTTGATGCCATTTGTAGATGTTGAAGGCAAGGCATTCTTTGTGACTTGTGCAGACTATGTAACTACAACAGACGGTACTGGTATTGTACATTCAGCACCAGCCTTTGGTGAAGATGACTACAATATGGGTAGGGCCTATGGTTTAGCCTTTGTTCAGCCGGTTGATGGAGAAGGTAAGTTTACTGCTACTCCTTGGAAGGGCAAATTTGTAATGGAAGAAGGCCTAGATGTAGAAATAATCAAGTGGCTAGCAGCTGAAAATAAGCTATTCTCAAAACTAAAGGTAGAGCACAACTACCCACACTGTTGGAGATGTGGTACTCCACTTGTATACTATGCTAACCCTGGTTGGTATATAGAAATGACTAAGCTAAAGGACAAGCTGATTGAAAATAACAATGGCGTAAATTGGTTCCCAGAATTCGTCGGAGAAGGAAGATTTGGCAACTGGCTAGAAGAACTAAAGGACTGGGCTATTTCAAGAACTAGGTATTGGGGAACTCCATTACCAGTTTGGAAGTGTGACTGTGGTTGCAAGACTACTGTAGGTTCAAGAGAAGAATTAGCCAAGTTGGCTATAGAGGATGTAGATCCAAATACTATAGAACTACATAGGCCATACATAGACGAGGTTCACCTAAAGTGTCCTGATTGTGGCAAGCCAATGACAAGAGTATCAGAGGTTATAGACTGCTGGTTTGACTCAGGATCTATGCCTTTTGCCCAGTGGCATTACCCATTTGAAAACAAGGAAAACTTCGACAATCTCTTCCCAGCGGACTATATCTGTGAAGGAATAGACCAGACTAGAGGTTGGTTTTACTCACTGCTTGCTGTATCTACATTCGTGACTGGAAAGGCTCCATACAAGAATGTCCTAGTAACAGACCTAGTATTAGACAAGAACGGCAAGAAGATGTCAAAGTCAAAGGGTAACACAATCAATCCATTTGAAATGTTTGACAAGTATGGTGCAGATGCCTTGAGGTGGTACCTATTGTATGTATCAGCTCCATGGACTCCACTTAGGTTTGATGAAGATGGTTTAAAGGAAATTATGTCAAAGTTTATAGGTACTCTTAAGAATACTTACAACTTCTTTACCCTATATGCCAATACTGATGGACTAGATCCAAAAGACTTCTTTGTTGAGTACAAGGATAGACCTGAATTAGACAGGTGGATCCTATCTAAGTTCAACAACCTAAAGAAGGAAATAGAAGAAAACTTAGAAATATTCGAGGTGAACAAGTCTATAAGAAGGATGACAGAATTCTTAAATGACGACCTATCTAACTGGTATATAAGAAGGTCTAGAAGAAGATTCTGGGGAACTGAATTGACAGAGGACAAGAAGTCTGTCTACAATACTACATATGAGGTATTGAGAGACTTCTGTAAGATGATAGCCCCATTCTCGCCATACCTATCAGAGGAAATGTACAGGAACCTAACAGGTGAATACTCCGTTCATTGTGCAGATTACCCTAGGTGTGATGCTAGCCTAGTAGACCTAGCCCTAGAAGAAAAGATGGACTTGGCAAGAGACCTTGTCACTCTAGGTAGGGCAGCTAGAGAAAATGCAAAGATAAAGGTAAGACAGCCGATAGCAGAAGTCCTAGTTGATGGTAAGTATGAGGCTATTCTAGGAGACCTTGTTGATATAATCAGGGAAGAATTAAACGTAAAGAAGGTTAAATTTGCCAAGGAATTGGGAGAATTTATGAACTTTAACCTAAAGCCAAACTTCAAGGTATTGGGTCCAGTTCTTGGTAAGAACGTAAATACATTTGGTAAGGTCTTGGCTGGCATGGACTCTCATGAAGTGGTTGCCAAGGTTGAGGCTGGTGAAAAGATAAGTGTAGATGTAGCAGGTAACAACTTTGAATTTGGTAAGGATGATATTTTAATCAATATAGATTCAAAGCCAGGCTTCAATGTTTCAATGGAAAACAACCTATTTGTTATACTAGAGACTACACTTAGCCCAGAACTAATCAGCGAAGGATTTGCTAGAGAATTTGTATCAAAGGTACAGCAGTTGAGAAAGTCTAGTGGTTTTGAAGTCTTGGATAATATCAAGATATACTTTGATGGAGACGAGTATATAGCCAAGGCTGTTGCTGAATTTGATGACTATATCAAGACTGAAACACTAGCTATAGATATAGTTAAGGTTGAAGATTATAGCCTTGAAAAGCAGAACCTAAATGATCATGAAACTGGAATAAAGGTTGAAAGAGTTTAATAAAGATATTTAATAAGTTAGTTTGCTAGGCTCTTTTTATAAGAGTCTAGCAGGCATTTTAGGAAAAGAGAATGGAAATATGTTTAAGGATAAAGTCGATAAGATAATTGCTAGTGATGATAGTGAATTAAGAAAGCTACAGTTGGTAATACTGGAAATAATGAAGGTTATAGACCAGATATGCCGAGAAAATGATATAGACTATTGGGTAGACGCAGGTACCTTATTAGGAGCTAGAAGGCATGGTGGCTTTATACCATGGGATGATGACTGTGATATATGTATGATGAGGAGGGACTATAACAAGTTCATCCAAGTAGTCAAAGACCAGCTACCAGATGGACTCGTATATGAAAATAAAGACTGCAAAGATTGGTCCCAAAAAGAGGTTGACCTACAGCCTTCATTTATAAAAATATTCTATTTGGGTCATTTTTCGGGATTTGAAAGGGCTTCAGGCCTACCATGCCACGGTACTTTTGTAGATGTATTCCCTATGGACCCTATGAATGAAAAATTGATAGATTCCAGGATGGGTAGGTTTATGCACAAGTTATCGTTTTTTAGGAAGTCAAAGCCAACAAAGTTGAGAGACCATGTAAAGATATTCCTACAGAACTCTGGTCTAGAGGAGAGGTGGATAGCCAAGTGTGCTAGACTAGAAGAAAATGGAGATGCACCATATGTAGTATATGGTATGGATACTCCTTTTATGATGAGGGAATTTATGAAAAAAAAGGAATATATATTCCCCTTGACCTCTATAGATTTTGAAGGTTATGAGTTTAAGGCTCCGAATAATATTCATGCCTACTTAGAAGACCTCTATGGAGACTACATGAAAATACCACCAGAAGAGGAAAGGGTACCCCATATTTTAGACCTAAAGATATAGGTTAATTGGTACTATTATTCTAGAGGTATTCAGCTGGAAAACACTTGGAAAAAGATAAACGACAAGTGGTACTATTTTGATGGCAGTGGAAAGATGAAAACAGGTTGGCTTTTTGATCAGTCATATAAGAGATGGTACTATTTCAACCCTAGTGGTGATATGAAGACTGGTTGGGTTAAGTCAGCCAACCAATGGTATTTTATGAGACAGAGCGGTCAAATGGCTGAAAATGGTTGGGCAAAGTACAAGGGAGATTTCTACTATTTCGGCATAGATGGCAGGATGAGATTTGATGCTTGGATAGGTGCTTTTCCAGAAGAAAATAAGTTGAATGTAGAAAAGTATGCCAAGGAAGGTTTATCTTACCTTCGTTACTATGTAGACAAGGATGGTAAGTACAAGCCAACTACCAAGGGAACTTACAAGGGGGAAATAGGTCAGTGGAAGGATACAAAGGAAGGCAGGTTCTTTATACTTAGTGATGGAACAAGGGCTAACGGACCTACTTTTGTGGACGGAAAGTTGTACTTGTTACTACCAGAATTAAAGATTGGTTATAGCTATGCTGAGGGAATAGGATATAGCTACTCTGACCAGGATGGTGTATTCCAAAACAAGGAAAACTTGAAGTTTGATAAAGACGGTAAGGCAATTGCGAAAAACGGTGATAAGTTATTTGAAAACAAGGAAACAGGAAAGATTGAGATATTAAAATAAGTATATTCAAAAATTTTATTAAGGAGTGGTAATATGAAGAATAATCTGAAGGCAAAAATTATGTTAGTAAGTTTAATTGGTATATCATTTTTTGCTTCTACTTGTATTATCAATGGACAAGAATCAGCAGATGAAATCACGTTGAATAATAAAACTAAAATTATTGACAGCATAGATAATACTTTAGAAGGATATTTTAATGGTAAGTTTAAGTATCAAAATAACATAAATAATTTAAATGATTCTTTAAAATATATACAACAGGATACAGTTGTGTATAAAGAATCAGCGATTACTGACGATAATATAAGGAATTTATCTAACATAAACGGTGAAAAAATATATGATTATAAGGTAAGTAATGATATAAAGAAAATTGAAAATACGAATAAAGGTTATAAAGTTAATGTAACGTATAGGGTAGAATTTTATTATGTTGGTGCAAGAGATAAAAGTTATATCGAAGAAGATCATATAATTTATTTAAATAATACTTCTAATAAGATGTTAATAGATGCAGATATCTATGATGAGGATTCAGATTTAGAGGATTTGGATAATAAATACGTTAATGATAAAGAAGAATATGAAAAGGAGCAAATAAGAAAAATAGAAGATATTTCATATAAATATAAAAGTGAATTAAAAAATATTTATAATAAAAAAGAACAAAATAACTATATAACTAGTAGTAGGGGAATGTATAATAGAAACGGTGCTAGAAGATGGGCCTTAGATAATGCACTAACTCTTAAAAATGATTATTCTGCAGATTGTACTAATTTTGTCTCTAAAGCGATGTGTTATGGAGGTGGACTACGAAAGGATGAGATTTGGTATTATCACTCTAATGCTTGGATTAGGGTGATAGAGTTAAGAAATTGGCTTCTAAATAGAGGACATGCACAAGAAAAAGATCATTATAAATATGCTGATATAGGTGATATAGTTCAATACTATAGTAAGAATAAAGGAAGATGGGCACATAGTGTGATAGTCACAAGTAGAACAAATAAGTATCCATATATTAGAGTATCAGCACATACTACTAACAGAAGAGATGTTAATGTAAGTGGTATTTATTACCCTCGTGGTGATTATAGTAATTATAGAGTTTTACATATTACAAGATAGTTGGGGATATGTTATGAAAAAATTTATAATTATAGTAGGTTGTTTATTACTTTTTATTATTCTAGGGCTAATGATTATAAACATAAATAATAGTGAAAAAAGTGCTACTGTAGGAGAACGTAATTATGTTGCTACAAAAGATGATTACGATGATGCTGCAAAAGTAGTTGAAAGGTTTATAGAAGCTCAAAATAAAAAAGACATGAAACTAGTAAGTAGTTGTGTATTAGATTGTAAGGAAAGTGATGGTCAATTATTATATCCAATAGAAAAAAGATTAGATAATATTATTAAAATTAAATA
>OHAD01000212.1_pt1 | contig 71994 bp, 68 predicted proteins | sample 1577011 | NCBI WGS metagenome assembly OHAD01 (sample SAMEA3541510, study PRJEB24748) | human gut metagenome | biome: human gut; feature: human-associated habitat; material: faeces | place: China | collected 2012 | reverse complement strand
CTCATAATTAAAATCTCCTTATAGTGTTTATACTTTATTCTATCATTAAAAGTTATAAAAATAAATCCATATTTATAACTTTTTACAAGTTATTCTTAACAGTTATAAACCTCATTTTTTTTAAACTTATTTTCTACAATAATTACTAATATTATACCCAAGAAGACCTTAGATAAGCTTAATTTTTGAAAGAAGATGTATAGACCTAATATCTAGAGTGTGGTATAATAGGTGATGTTTTTAAAAGATTAATGGAGATTAATGGAGGTAATTATGGATACATTAAAAGAGTTATATAAAATAGGAAGTGGGCCATCTAGTTCTCATACAATGGGACCACAGAGGGCTGCCAAGAGATTCAAGGAAAAGAATCCCAACGCTGCTAGCTACAGGTGTACCCTATATGGTTCACTAGCTGCTACAGGCAAGGGTCACCTTACAGACTACATAATAGAAAAGACAATCGAGCCAAAGCATGTGGAAATTATATGGAGGGATGACATCAATCCAGAATTTCACCCAAATGGTATGATGCTTGAGGCCCTAGATGAATCAGGCCAGGCCTTTGATGAATGGACTGTATTCTCAGTTGGTGGTGGTACCCTAGCAGAGGAAGGTAAAAGAAATCAGGTAGATGGCAAGGTCTACTATGAACATTCTACTCTTGAAGAAATCATTAAGTACTGTAGGGAAAATGACAAGTCATTTGTAGAGTACGTATTGGACAGAGAAGACGACGACTTCTTAGAATATATGGGAAGTATAGTAGATACAATGAAGGAAGCTATAGACAAGGGAATTGAAAGTAGAGAGTTGATACCTGGAGAATTAAAGCTAAAGAGAAGGGCATCAAAATTTTACAAGAAGTACCTAGCGACAAAGGACTACACTACATTGGACTATGCCTTTGCCCTAGCTGCATCTGAAGAAAATGCATCAGGTGGTACAATCGTTACAGCTCCAACATGTGGTGCAGCAGGAGTAATACCAGGTGTATTCTTCTCATTGATGGTACACAATGGCTACACTAGACAGCATATAATAGAAGGTATAATAGTGGCAGGTCTAATAGGTAACCTAATCAAGACTAACGCCTCTATCTCAGGTGCTGAAGTAGGATGTCAGGGTGAGGTAGGAACTGCATGTTCAATGGCATCAGCAGGTGCTGCCTACCTATTTGGTGGTACTCTAGAACAGATTGAGTACGCAGCTGAAATAGGCTTGGAACACCACCTAGGTATGACATGTGACCCTGTATACGGTTATGTACAGATACCTTGTATAGAAAGAAATGCTATGGCTGCAGAAAGAGCAATAGCAGCTGCCAAGTATGCCCTAAATACTGATGGTGCTCATACTATATCATTCGACCAGGTAACTATCACTATGAAAGAAACTGGAATCGACTTGATGGATAAATATAGAGAAACAGCCAAGGGTGGGCTTGCAAAGTGGTTTGAGTGCTAGTTGGTATTTGAATTACTTTGTGTAGTTTTGGTTTATGGATACTTAAAAGGTCTATTGTAACGTGTTAGAGAATTGCTAATATCATGGACTCGATAAGGAAAATTCCGAATGTGCTTCGCACGCGGATATTTTACCCTTATCTTCGTCCTGATATTAGAAGAATTCTCTACCAATTGTTAACAATAGACCTTTTTTCGTATCTACTCTGAGTAAAGCACAAAGTATCTTGAAATGCCAACTATGTTTGTGAGTGAAGATGGTATAGGATATTTTTGTCTTTATCTCTTTTTTCGTATCTGTTACTAAATAAGAAACAAAGTAGCTTGAGCTGTTAACTATATAGAAAAAATGGTTTGAAAATGGTATAATAGCAGATAGTGGATTTGGATAGAAAAAGGTGGTAGTTAAATGAACCAGTATGGTAATTTTGCCTATGTGTACGACCAGCTCATGGATGATGTTGATTATGATGCTTGGGTCGGGCATATAGAGGATTTGATAGATAAGAGTGGTGCTAGCGTCAAGAATATCTTGGAGCTAGCATGTGGTACGGGGAATATTACGATTCCCTTGGCCCAGAGGGGGTATGATATAGCAGGTGTAGATATATCAGAGGATATGTTAGGTGTGGCTCTGGAAAAGTCTGAGTCCATTGGCCTTCCCCTAGTTTTGTTGGAGCAGGATATGGTGGACTTGGATTTTGACCTTTATGACTTGGATTGTGTCCTGTGTGCCTGTGACGGTTTTAATTATGTCACTAGCCTGAATGACTTGGCCAAGGTCTTTGCCAAGGTTTATGAATTGTTGAAGCCAGGTGGAGTCTTTGTATTTGATATTAGCTCACACTACAAGCTAAGTCAGGTCTTGGGCAATAACTTTATGGGAGAGTCTAGGAAGGACATATCATATATGTGGACTAATTACTATGATGAAGGCAACCAACTTTTAGAGATGAATTTGGATTTTTTCCTAAAAATTGACGACCAGGATTACGAACGAGATGAGTATGAAGAGGCAGACCAAAGCTCAAATGAATTATTGGAAGATGGTAGTCAGCTTGGATGTGAAGATGACAACCTATACGAAAGATACAGGGAAGTCCACCTGCAGAGGGCCCACAAGGAAGATGAAATAGTTGATACCCTGAAAAATGTGGGGTTTGAGAAGATAGATTCCTATGGAGATTTTGGTATGGATAGGCCAGGTGACAAGGCTGAGAGGATATTCTTTACAGCAGTAAAATAGAATGAGAGAGGTTTAAATATGAAGGATTATTGCATAAGAGTAACAACAGGAAATAAGGAAGTGAGGGCATTTTTTGCCTCAACTAAAAATATGGTAGAGACAGCTAGGGGCTTTCACAATACTACAAAGGTGGCAACTGCAGCCCTAGGCAGGACCCTAACAGCTACATCTATGATGGGTCTGATGATGAAGAACAAGGGCGACAAGATTAGTGTAATTATCAAGGGTGGAGGTCCTATAGGAACTATCTTGACTACATCAAATGCCAAGGGTATAGTCAAGGGTTATGTGACTAATCCCGATGTAGAGGTTGAAAACTACGCAAGTGGTAAGCTAAATGTGGCTGGTGCAGTTGGAAACCAGGGTACTATAAAGGTCATCAAGGACCTGGGCCTAAGAGAGCCATATAATGGTGAGTATGAGATGGTCAGTGGTGAAATCGCAGAAGACTTTACCTACTACTTCACAGTGTCAGAGCAGACACCGTCAGCTGTATCTCTAGGGGTCTTGACTAGGACAGACGAGGTAGAAGAGGCTGGTGGATTTATAGTCCAGATGATGCCAGGCGCAAGTGAGGAGACAATATCTACAATAGAAAGAAATCTGACAGGAATCCAGTCTGTAACTCAGATGTTGAGTCAGGGATTGACTCCTGAAGACATGATGAATATAGTATTAAAGGACCTAGAACCAGCTATCCTAGACAGGGTTGAGGTAGGCTTTGAATGTGACTGCTCCAAGGACAGGGTGGCAGAGGTATTTGTGGCCATTGGCAAGAAGGAGCTCAAGTCTATAATAGATGAGGACAAGGGGGCTGAAGTTGGCTGCCAGTTCTGTGAGTCTAGGTACAGCTTTAGTGAAGAAGAGCTAAAAGAAATATACGATAATATGTAGTTAGGATAATCGGGCGAAAAATAGTAGTAATTGAACAGATATAACTAGGGAAAATACAGCTAATGGTAGTAGAAGAATCAGGAGGAAATTTATGAGGTTGGATAAAATGTTGGGCAACCTAGGCTATGGAACTAGGTCAGAAATTAAAAAAATGTGTAGGCAGGGTATGGTGACAGTCAACGGTCAGGAAGCCAAAAAGCCCGACCAGCATATAAATCCTGACCAGGACCAGGTCTGTCTAAATGGCCAAGAGGTCAGCTACAGAGAGTATATATACCTGATGATGAACAAGCCAGCCGGTTGTGTATCTGCAACCTTTGACAGGTACGACCAGACAGTTATAGACCTCATAGATCCAGAGTATTTGGCATTTGACCCCTTTCCAGTAGGCAGACTGGACAAGGATACAGAAGGTCTCCTAGTAATTACAAATGATGGCCAACTCAGTCATAGGGTCCTATCACCTAAAAAACACGTCCCTAAAAAATACTACGCCCAGATAGACCAAGAGGTAGTGGCTAGGGATATAGAGGCCTTTAGTAAGGGCCTATATATTGGTGATGACTGCACGACAAGGCCTGCAAAGCTGGAAATTATCAGGACCTTTGAGGCAGATGACGGTAGACTGGGTTCTGAAATATATGTGACTATTAGCGAGGGCAAGTTCCACCAAGTCAAGAGGATGTTTGAGGCTGTAGGCAAGCAAGTCCTATACTTAAAAAGAGTTCAGATGGGTAGCCTATCCTTGGATGAATCCCTAGAACTAGGCCAGTATAGGGAACTGACCGAAGAAGAAGTCAAGCTATTGGAAGATAGAGAAATCTAAAAAAATATATATTAGGATAAAAATCCTTAACTTAAATAAGATAGAAAATACTGATTTATTGGAAGTATAAAGATATTGAAGTAAGACAAGATATTGGAAGTATAAAGATATTGAAGTAAGACAAGATATTGGAAGTGTAGAGATATTGAAGCAAGACAAGATATTGGAAGTGTAGAGATATTGAAGCAAGACAAGATATAAGATTTTGAATCTTTAGAAAGGTAAGTGTTGATGAAGAGGAAAGATATAATAGAATTTGAAGTAGGCAAGATGGAGTTTGGGGGCATATCACGCTCTATATATGAAGACAAGAGGATAAAGATGAAGGGTGGTATCACAGGTCAAAAGGTGAGGGCTGTAGTCAAAAAATCAAGGGCAGACAGTGGAGAAGTCAAGTTTTTGGAATTATTGGAGCCATCTGAGCTAGAAACAGCCCCAGTCTGTAGGCATTTTAGGCAGTGTGGAGGCTGTTCAATCCTATCCATCCCCTATGAAAAGCAGCTGGAAATCAAGAAAAATCAAATCCTAGACCTTTTTGACAAGGCCGGTATAGAGGGCTACGAATTTTTGGGTATCCAGGGCAGTCCTAGCCAGTACGCCTATAGGAACAAGATGGAATTTACCTTTGGCGATGAGTACAAGGATGGTCCCCTATCACTTGGCATGCACAAGGTAGGCAGGTTTATAGATATAGTTACAGTTGACGACTGTAGGATAATCAATGAAGATTTTAGAAAGATAATGGTCGCTACTAGGGACTTCTTTGAAGAAAAAGGCCTGCCATACTACAGGTCCTTCAACCACCAGGGCTACCTAAGACACCTAGTGGTTAGGAGGGGTGAAAATACTGGAGAAATAATGGTAAATATAGTGACATCCTCTCAAATCGACTACAATATGGAGGAATACAAGGAATTTTTACTTGGATTAGACCTTGAAAATGACCTAGTAGGTATCCTACACACAATAAATGATGGACTAGCCGATGCAGTCCAGTGTGACGAAATGAGGGTCTTACATGGTAGGGACTACTTTTATGAAGAAGTTCTAGGCTTGAGGTTCAAGGTATCTCCATTTTCATTTTTCCAGACAAATACCAAGGGGGCAGAGGTCCTATATACTATAGCCAGAGACTTTGCAGGTGACAAGGGTGACGGCAAGGTTGTATTTGACCTATACAGTGGGACAGGCACAATAGGACAGCTGATGGCCAAAACTGCCAGAAAGGTCTACGGTATAGAATTGGTGGAGGAGGCTGTAGTAGCAGCCAACCAAAATGCCAGGCTAAACCAGCTAGACAACTGCGAATTTATAGCAGGTGACGTGGCCAAGGTAGTCAGCAGCCTACCAGAAAGACCAGACCTGATAATAGTAGACCCACCAAGGGCAGGAATCCTAGGCAATGGTGTCAAGGACATAGCTGAATTTGGTGCAGGGGAAATAGTCTATGTCAGCTGTAACCCAAAGTCACTGGTTGACAACGTGGTCGAGTTCGAGGCTAGGGGTTATAAGTTGGAAAAGCTGAAGCTGATGGACATGTTTGCATCGACGCCTCACTGTGAGAGTGTCGTATTGATGACAAGAAAACAAGATAAATAAGCACCAGAAAGCAAGTATTTTGGAGGTGGAAGTATGAAAGGTTCAGAATGTAGATTAATAGAATATATGGAGGGTTCTAAAAAGCGCTTTATAATTCCGGTTTACCAGCGTAACTATGACTGGAAGATACAGAACTGTAAACAGCTTTATGACGACCTTGTTAAAGTGATAAAAAACAAAAGAAAAAGTCATTTCTTTGGAAGTTTGGTTTCTGTTTATGAACCATCTGGAAGAAATACGGAGTTTCTTGTAATCGATGGCCAGCAAAGACTAACAACGGTGTCATTATTGCTCTTAGCAATGTATAATCTTATTAAGTCTGGGATAGTAATTCCGAGAGACGGTTTCTTAGACAAGCAGATTTATGAGGATTTCTTGGTTGATAAATATCAGCCAGAAGAAACTCGTATTAAGCTAAAACCTGTAAAAAACGATCAAAAGGCATTTGGTAAGCTGTTTTATGATGTTAATGAATACATTATGGAGTCAAATCTTACCACTAACTACAATTACTTCTATGAAAGAATCCAAAAGCAGGAAATAACGATTGATGAATTGTTTGATGCAATATGCAGATTGGAGATTATTAACATAACGTTGAACAATGAGGATAACCCTCAGTTAATATTTGAAAGCTTGAACTCAACTGGTCTTGACTTGAGCGAGGGTGATAAAATCAGGAACTTTATCTTGATGGGACTTCCTTCAAAAGAACAAGATGAGTACTATGATAAATATTGGAACAGGATTGAAGAATTTACTAAATATAATGTTAGCTCCTTTGTAAGGGATTATTTGAGTGTCAAGCAGTTTGCAATAGCATCACAAAAGAAGATTTATATAAGTTTTAAGGACTATGTCGATAGGCAATCAATTGAAACAGAAGACCTTCTGAAAGATTTACTGGCATATGCTAAACGATATGAAATTTTGCTATGTGGCGGAACAAAGAATAAGGTTTTAGATGCATGTATTTATAGGCTAAATAGATTGGAGACAACAGTTACAAGACCATTCTTCCTTGAAGTATTAAGGCTTTATGATGAAAATAAATTGGATATTTCACAAGTTGCCGAAATATTTTTGATTACAGAAAATTATTTATTCAGAAGAACAATATGTGACCTGCCGACAAATGCATTGAATAAAATATTCCTTATGCTCCATAGAGAAATCACCAGGTATGAAGGTAATGATGTAGGATATGTTGAAAAATTTAAGTATGCACTTTTATCAAAGAAAGAAAGGGCACGCTTCCCTGATGACGATGAATTTTCTGAAAGATTTACTGACAGACAGGTCTACCAGATGAATAGCAAGAACAAGATTTATATCATGGAACGTCTTGAAAATTATTCTACCGCAGAAGACAAGGATATATATGGCCATTGTGATGATGGTACCTATTCCATCGAGCATATTATGCCCCAACATTTGACTCCAGCGTGGGTTAAGGCCCTTGGAGAAGACTATGAAGAGATTCATGAAATATGGCTTCATAGAATTGCAAATCTGACTTTGACTGCCTATAATTCAAAGTATAGTAACAGTACATTCGATGAAAAGAAATCAATGAAGAATGGACTTGAAGACAGTGGTATTCGAATGAATACTTATATTGCGAAGAAAGATAAATGGACTTTGGCTGAACTGGAAGAACGTAACCAATATTTGATAGGACGGGCTCTCGAAATTTGGTTTGTACCGACAAGCGCATTTAAGCCGGCAGAAAAACAGATGGATTCATATACTTTGGACGATGACACTTCTTTAAGCGGAAGATTAATTGCACGGTTTAGTTATAAGAATACAGAGCAGCCAGTTTCAAGTTGGGTGGAAATGTTCCAGAAAGTATTGCAAATTCTATATGCTGAAGACAAGAGCGTGATTACAAAACTTGCTGTTTCTACAGAGGATAACGTAGCACAAAACTTTACCATGAATGTAGCGGATTTCAAAAAGAATGTTGAAATTGGAGATGGCATTTTCGTATGGACTAATACAAGCACACAGAGCAAGATTTCAGTATTGAACAGAGTGTTTAAATTATACGATGCCGATCCAAGTGATTTAGTTTTTTACTTACGTGATGAAAGCGAAGAGAAAGAGACAGATATAGGAACGCGATACGAGATACGAAGAAAGTATTGGACTTATGCATTAGAGATTATAAAAGAAGCTCATAGAGAAGGTGGTTCTTTTACTAACGTAAATATATCAAAAAATAACTGGATTAGTGGTTTCATTGGAATTAACGGATTTAAGATTATCTGTGTAGCAAACTATGATTTTGCAAGGGTTGACTTGTTTTTAGGAAAAGCTAAGAAAGAAGATAATAAAAAAGCTTTTGATATTCTGATGACTCATAAGGATGATATTGAAAAGACTTTAGGAGTATCGCTCATTTGGTACCGCGGTGATGATATCAAGTCATCAAAGATTTCATATCAGTTAAATGGTGTAAGCATAAAAAATGAAACTGACTGGTTGAAGATGGCAAGGTTCCATGCTGATTGGAGTAAAAAATTCTATGATGTTATAGTGCCTTATCTTGGATGATATGAGGCCAAGATGGTAAGTACGTTTAGAGACTTGAAATGATAAAGAATAAAAAATTAATCAACATATTCCCATATACGAGGCATTTGTAAAATACCAAATTTTATCCATACTAACCACTCAAACCATTGTGAGAGTGTCGTATTGATGTCAAGAAAATAAGATAACAGGATATAAGACTGTTGAAATCAATGGCTTTTGTGGTTGGAGAAATAATAAATATAATACAAATTATCCATAAATTATTGTTTAGTATTAAAAAGTGTCACCACTGGTGACACAATCTAAATAATCGGAGGTGGTTGCGTTGGCAAAAAAGAAAAATGAAATAAGCATTCGTTCAAGTGCAGCAGAATATCTTACCTACCTTGCTTCTGTCGGAGAGCAGGAAGATAGCATTGAAATGCGCTACGAAGATGAAAATATATGGCTGACACAGAAGATGATGGCTAGGCTTTATGATGTTGATGTGCGTACAATTAGTGACCATATCAAAAAGGTGTATTCAGATAGCGAGTTGGAAGAAACGGCAACTATCCGAAAATTTCGGATAGTTCAAACCGAGGGTTCTCGCCAGGTTCAGAGAGAAGTGAACCATTATAACCTGCAGATGATTATTGCTGTCGGCTTCAAGGTAAACAATGAACGTGCCGTGCAGTTCACGGTCACACGGCTGCTGAATTGATTGTGGAGCGATCCGACCACCAAAAGGAACATATGGGACTTACCACCTGGGCAGATGCTCCGGACGGCAAGATTAAGAAAAGTGATGTGACGATTGCAAAGAATTATCTGAGTGAAAATGAATTGCATCAATTGAACCGTATGGTAACGGCGTATTCGGATTTTGCTGAAAACATGACTTTAAGACGTATTCCTCTTACTATGGAGGATTGGGAAAAGAGACTCAACAGCTTTATTGAAATGTTTGATTATGGCATTTTGCAGGATGCCGGAAAGGTTTCTGCTGAAATAGCCAAACTCCACGCCGAAACTAAGTTTGAAAAATATCGTATCATTCAAGACAGATTGTTCATGTCGGACTATGACAGGTATCTGCTTGAATTAGAGAAAAAGGCGAAGAAGTAATAAAAAAGCAAATGTAAAAGCATTTTGACACGTATTTTCTGCGATGTCAAAGCCGTTTGGCAGACTACAAATTGTGGTTTTCCTATAATAAAAGTGCAAGGGAGGTGCAATGGCGTGGACACTACGAGAATATCTGTCCTTACTATCATACTTTGTAGAAAAAATCGGAATTAGCTTTGAAAGATGTAGAACTGCAAAAAATTAATTCAAAGACAAAAGAAGTAATACCTGGTGTTAAGTTTGGGATTTATAAAGGCTATACGAATGAAGATGTTCCTTATGGAAAAATTAAGAGTGTATGTAATTTTTTCTGTAAATTAGCCTTCTATGGCTAATCCGTATATTAGGCAGTTAAAAAATAAATATTTGATTATTGGGAAGGTTGGTGAAAATCCAGCCTTCTATTGTTTTATAGTATTATAATTCTTTGTCAGTTAGCATTGATGAATAAAATTGCTTGTATGATATATACCTTGCTATTCTACGTCCACCTCTAAATAGCATTTACATTTATATACTCTGATGATATCGTGTACTTAGTGAAAGAACATTATGATTGAAATTAAGGATATTGGTGTATTTGAAGGAATATCGGATTCTACACTTGAGAGAATATACGAATTATCTGAGAGAGGGGCATAGACTGACAGATAGATTGCCTTTTACTAATGAGGTAACCGTAAAGCAAGGTTATAATGCATGGCGTATTAAGAACTCTGTGATTGTTCATCAAGTAAAGAAAGAATGGTACGAACTTGGTAAAGCTGAAATTAAAACGGATATGGGAAATTCTGTATATGTTTATGATATGGAAAGAACCATTTGTGATTTGGTAAGAGATAGAAAAAATCAAGATACAGAGATATTTTCTAAGGCTTGGAATCTATATATCAAGAAAGACTCTAAGAATATATGGAAATTGAGAGAGTATGCTAAGGAATTTGGAATAGCACAGCAAATTGAAGAGATACTAGAGGTGATTGTATATGAATAAGGATAGCGTAACACAGAAACTAAGAAATAAAGCGAAGGAGCTTGGTTTAAATTATAATTTAGCATTAAGTAAATTTTTCTTTGATGAATTTTTAAAGCTACTTTCTAATAGTAGTCATAGAAAAAATTTTATGCTTAAGGGTGGTATGCTATTAACTTATTCTTTAGGTGTACAAAATAGAGCCACTCAAGATATTGATTTTTTAGTTAAGGGATTTCCATTAGAGCCCGTAGAGATGAGAAAACTTTTAAGGCAAATGAGGGGTCTTTTGAAACCACCGACCTTGAGATATTTTAAATAAAAAAGAGAGCAAATCTTGCCCTCTTTAACTAGTCATTTGTATGTTTGATAACATCTTCAATGTTTCTGCCTGAATAGAAAATACGAATAATGGAAACGGTGGATAACTTTTCATCAACACGATAAAAAATCATGTAATTATCAACCGGTACTTTATATATTTTCATGGAAGCCCAAGGCTCCCACTCAACAAGGGAATGCCTTGCCGGAAATGTATCAAGGTAGCGAATCATCTTTCTAATACGTGATGATTGATTCTCGGCTGCGACACGTGCTTGTAATGAAAAACGAATATACTCGTATATTTCTGTTAAATCCTCAAGCGCCTGTGGTGAGTAAATTACTTTATAGGTTTTACTCATATACCATATTCCCTCGTAAAGTAGTCATCGACTTCATCCGCGCTATAGGCTTTTCCGGTATTTAAAGAATCGATTCCTTTTTGTAGTTCTAAGTCCAGTTCCTCTTTGGTTAGACTGCCTAGAGCTAAAGGTTTTTTAGACGGAAGACGAAGTTCAAAAGGCATGCCTTTTTGAAGAACAATCTGACTGTAAAGCATCTGTATTGCACTTGATGGAGAAATTCCAAGTTGACTTAAGATGCTTTCCGCGCTTTCTTTTAAGTTTGTATCAATTCTTGCATAAACAACATTTGTATTTGCCATGAATTTCACGCTCCTTTCTTGTCTATATTATACAAGAAAGAAAATGCAAATGCAAGCATACGCAAGCGAAACGAGAATCATAGATTTAATAAAAATGCGTATTGTGAACTACCCATAGGCTTTAGACTATGGGTAGTTCACAAGCTAAAAGAATATACAGAAATAAAAGAAGAAACCAAATAAAAACAAATCAGACCTCAACGACCAACAATGGTAAACACCTTGAGGTCTAATTATATCCAAGCCAACCATCATTTCAATCTTCTAAAACTCAATATACCTAGCCAATCTCTGTCCAACCAAGACTGCGATGGCGCAGCTTGCAAGGTCCTTTACAAAGGCCAATGGGAATAGGCTGACCAAGCATGCTAGATAAGAAATTTTAGTGCCCATTGCATAGTTCAAAATAAAATAAGTATAAAGACTACCAAAGGCATAGGTAAATACCATACCAAGCAGGCAAGCTAGAAATAGCTTTACGAATGATCCAGTACCGACTTTTTCCCTAAAATATCCAACCAAGTAGGCAGTGATTATAAAGGCTACTAGGTATCCAAATGTAGGTTTTAGTATGTACTGAGGTCCCCCACCTTCTGTAAATATTGGAAAACCTACCAAGCCGATTAATACATAGACTAGGACAGATAGTCCACCTCTTTTAGAACCAAGTAGCATACCAGCTAGCAATACAAATGTAAACTGGAAGCTAAATACAGTCACAGGAAATGGTATCCTGATAAAGGCTCCTATAGCTATCAGGGCTGTAAATAACGAACATAGAATCATTGTTTTTGTGTTCAAAAATTTCTTACTCATACAAACTCCTCCTAAATAAAAATATCTCAAAATAATTAACATATAGTAAACCAAACATATTGATAGGTTTACTAATCTTATGTATCATAGTTTACCACATGAAAACCATATTGTAAACTATAAAAATATAAAAGTTTACCATATAGACCTTTATAATATTTACTTATATTTGACCTGCAAAATATGCTATAATGTACTTTAGCGTATTTTTAAAATACTTAGAAAGGAGGTCTATATGATTGAAGGTTTAAAGAGGACAAAAAGGGATTTTAGCAAGGAGTCTAGACCCATTAATATAAATACGGATAAAGGAATTTTAGAAATAGGTGGCAAGTCGCCTATCATAATAGCAGGCCCATGCTCTGTTGAGTCAGAGGACCAGATAGTTTCAATTGCTAGGTCTGTCAAGGCTGCTGGAGCCAATCTCTTGAGGGGAGGAGCCTACAAGCCTAGAACATCTCCCTATGATTTTCAGGGGATGAGGGCAGATGGCCTAGATCTACTGAAAATAGCCAAGGAAGAAACTGGTCTGCCAATAGTATCGGAAATAGTTGGTATCAGCCACTTGGACCAGTTTGCAGATGTGGATATACTCCAGGTAGGGGCCAGAAACATGCAAAACTTTGAACTGTTAAAGGAACTGGGCAAGATAGGCAGGCCAGTCCTACTAAAAAGAGGCTTTTCTTCCACTATAAAGGAGTGGCTGATGAGTGCAGAGTACCTAATGTACCATGGCAATGACCAAGTCATCCTGTGCGAGAGGGGGATCAGGACCTTCAGTGACGTTACTAGGAATACCCTAGACCTATCAGTAGTACCGATTTTGAAAGAAGTCAGCCACCTACCAATAATAGTCGACCCTAGCCACGGAACAGGAATATCTAGCCTAGTGGGGTCTATGTCATTGGCGGCAATAGCAGCAGGGGCAGATGGCTTGATGATAGAGGTCCACAACGACCCACAAAATGCCCTATCAGATGGAGACCAGTCCATACTGCCGAGTCAATTTGCCCAGATAGTTGACCAGGTGGGCAAGATCAAAAGAGCCTTAGAGGATTAGTTGCTATGGTAAATAATAATATAAATAAAAGGCATATAAGTGCAGATACAAACATAGATAAAAACATATATACAAACATAGATACAAACGTAGATACAGACGTAGATGCAGACGTAGATAAAAACATAGATACAGACATAGGTACAAACATAGATACAAAGAGTACCTCATACAAGTCAATTAAAATAGATACAAAGAGTAAGTCATACGAGCTTCTAATTGCTAGAGGCATCCTTGCCCAAGTAGGTGAGCTAATACTAGACAAACTACCATCGAGCAGGGGCAGCAAGATATGTATAGTTACGGACAAAAATGTTGATGCTCTTTATTCAGAGTTATTAGACCAGTCCCTAGTAAGGGCTGGATATACCACATCAAAGTATCTAATAGAGCCAGGTGAAGCCAGCAAGGACCTAGGCAACTACCAGGCAATTATAGACCATATGTCAAGTCAGGCTATGACTAGGCAGGACATAGTTATAGCCCTAGGTGGTGGCCTAGTAGGTGACCTAGCAGGTTTTTGTGCGGCAACCTACCAGAGGGGTATAGGCCTAGTCCAGCTACCTACCAGCCTGTTAGCCATGATAGATTCCAGTGTAGGTGGCAAGACTGCTATCAACACCAGCCATGGAAAAAATCAAATAGGGAGCTTCTATCAACCAGATTTGGTAGTATGTGACCCAGATTGCCTAGCAAGTCTAGGAGACCTAGACTGGGCATCAGGCATGGGAGAGATGATAAAGTATGCCATATTAGACAGGTCCATGGATATAAACAAGATAGGTTCTAGATCAGACCTAGATGGCCTAATGGAAAATATATACCAAGCCATAAGCATCAAGGCCAAATACGTCCTAGCAGATGAGCTTGACAGGGGGCAGAGGCAGGCCCTTAACCTAGGTCATAGCCTAGGTCACGCCATAGAGGCACTCAGTAGCTACCAGCTCAGACATGGTCAGGCAGTAGCAATAGGTATAAACCTAATATCAAGGTATGCAGTTGCCAAGGGCATGATGAAGTTTTCAGACCTTATCACCATAGTTATGGCCCTAGACAAGGCAGGCCTGGATATAGGGTGTCCATATGAAATGAGCCAAATGCTATCCCTGATAAGATCGGACAAAAAACGTCAGGGAGACAGGATAAGTCTAATAATTCCAAGGAGCATAGGTGACTGTCAGATAATCGATACACCAATTGATGACCTGGCAGCTTTTGACACAAAAACCCCAGACAGCTACAAGGGTATGAAGTGCGGACTCTTAGGAGAAAAGCTATCCCACAGCAGGTCCCCTCAAATCCATGCCAGACTAGCAGACTATGACTACCAGTTATACGAGATAGACAGGGATAGGATAGACGAATATATGGAAACCTATCCACTAGATGGGTCCAATGTGACAATACCCTACAAAGAAACAGTCATGAAATATTGTAATGACCTCTCCGACAGGGCCAAGTCTATAGTGGCAGTCAACACCCTAGTCAAATTAGGAGATGGTAGCCTATATGGGGACAATACAGATTACTACGGTTTTTCCAAGATGGTAGAGGACCTAGGCCTAGATGTAGGGGGCAAATACGTCCTAGTACTGGGCAGTGGTGGAGCATCACTGACAGTCAAGGCCTATATGGAAAATCACGGTGCAGGTCGTATAGTTACCATATCAAGAAGTGGTCAGGACAACTACCGCAATATAGATAGGCACTATGACAAGGCAGAAATTATAGTAAATGCAACACCGGTGGGTATGTATCCTGATTTTGACCAGTCACCACTTGACCTAGCTGGATTTAAAAGGCTAGAGGCAGTCCTAGACCTCATTTATAATCCAGAGGAAACCAGGCTAATCAGTCAGGCCAAGGAGATGGGAATTGCCTCGATAAATGGAATGATAATGCTAGAAGAACAGGCAAGACTAGCCTCATTTATCTTCAAGCAAAAGATATAGATAAGGAAAATAAAATGTTTGGTTATGTAAGAATAAACAAAATGGACCTAACCTTTCGTGAATATGACCACTACAAGGCCTACTATTGTGGCCTATGCAAGTACCTAAAGAGAAACCACACAGAGCTATCTAGGTTGACTATCAACTATGACATCACATTTCTCATAGTATTGCTCAGCTCCATATACCAGCCGAGCGCCCAGGTATTTCACGAAAAGTGCATAGTAGATCCAGTAAAAAAGAAAAAACACATCATCAACGAAGTCACAGAGTATGCGGCAAGTATGAATATATTACTAGCCTATTACAAGCTAGAAGATGATGTTAATGATGAAGGTGGTATCAAGTCTAGACTAGCCAGACGTGCCTACAAAAAATCCTTCAAGACAGCCTATGACAAGTATCCTCAAAAGGCAGAATATATAAGGGTCTGTCTAGAAGACCTAAGGTCTCTAGAACAAGACCTGTCTAGCTCCATAGACCAGACCTCCAACTGCTTTGGAAGGCTACTAGAAGAGATATTTGATTATAGGGATGATGAATACAGGGATAGGCTGAGGAAGGTAGGCTTCAACATAGGCAAGTACATATATATTATGGATGCCTACGAAGACCTAGACGAGGACCTAGAAAAAGGCAGATACAACCCCTTCACTAGTTATAGAGAGGATAGAGATGGCCTAAAAGACAGGGTAGACAAGCTAATAGGCATGACCCTGTCCAGACTAGAAGGAGCCATACTGGACCTAGATATCAAGGTCAACATGGCAATAATAGACAATATAATATATTCAGGCGTCTACCTTCGCTACAAGGGCCTAATAAATGGAGCTAACAAGAAAAAACAAGAAGAAAATATGAAATAATAGGAAAGTAAGGTAAGAATTTTGTCGAATAAATCAAAGAAAGAAAAAATAAATGAAAACAAGATGGGGTCCATGCCTGTCAAGAGGCTAATACTCAGCATGTCAGCCCCCATAGTTGTATCCATGCTAGTCCAGTCCTTATACAATGTAGTGGATAGTGTCTTTGTAGCGCAGATTAGCGAAGAGGCAATAACAGCAGTATCAATGGCCTTCCCACTCCAGCAGTTGATGATGGCAGTGGGCTTGGGTACAGCAGTAGGTGTCAACTCCTACCTATCAAGAAGCCTAGGGGCTAAGAAATTCTCCCAGGTCAACAAGATAGCCAATAATGGTCTATTTCTAGCATTTATGAGCTTTTTAGTCTTCTTCCTGATAGGACTCTTCCTATCAGAGCAGCTAATATCAATTCAGACTGACAACCTTGAAATCATCAGTCATGGGCCGGTATACCTAAGAATATGCCTGATGGGGTCATTTGCCATACTCATGCACATAATGTTTGAGAGACTCTTACAGGCAACAGGCAAGACACTATACACCATGATAGCCCAAATGACAGGAGCCGTCATAAATATAGTCCTAGACCCAATCATGATATTCGGTTGGTTTGGCCTACCAGCAATGGGCCTATCAGGAGCAGCAATAGCAACCGTCATATCACAGTGGATAGGCTTTCTATTGATAGCCTACTTCTGCATCAGCAAGGAAAAGGACATAAACATCAGCTTCAAATATATGAAGCCAGACCTCAAGATTATAAGGGATATATATGCGGTGGGAATCCCATCAATAATAATGATATCAATAGTATCGGTTACCATATTCTCACTCAACCAGATACTATCCAGATTCTCAATTACAGCAGTAGCCCTACTAGGCATATACTTCAAGCTGCAGAGCTTCATATTTATGCCGGTATTTGGACTCAACAACGGAATAATACCTATAGTAGGCTACAACTACGGAGCCAACAACAAAGAAAGGATGAGAGAAGTCATATTCCTAGGCATGAAGTATGCAGCCGGGATTATGTTCATTGGAACCATGATAATGATGATATTCCCAGACCAGCTCCTAGGCCTATTCAATGCATCACCACAGATGATGAAAATGGGACGAGTAGCCTTTAGGATATTTAGCACCAGCTTTGTCTTTGCAGCCATATGCATAGTATCCACAGGAGTATTCCAGGCAATTGGCAAGGGAACGCTCAGCATGACCATATCCATCATCAGACAGCTAGTAGTCCTAGTCCCCCTAGCCTACCTATTCTCACTGACAGGGAACGTAGACAGGGTATGGTGGAGCGTACTGATAGCAGAGCTAATAGCCCTAAGCATATGCATCAAAAATATTAAAAAAATTTTATAATATAAACTGTTATAGCCTACCCACCTATGATATAATTCTAATAGGAGTGTAGGCTATTATCATATAATAGGCTACTTATAAGAGTTAGGAGGAGAAATATGAAAAAATTGGGACTACTACTGGTACTAGTGGGGATAATATTTGTATCAGTACCAAAAATATCAGAATATATGTTGATGAAAAACAGCCAGGATATAGACATATCCAAGCTATCAGACAAGGACTTGGAAAAAAATGCCAACAAAAACAAGAACAATTACGACGCATCCAAGATAGATCCAATAGACATAAACGGAGTAATCTTGAATAGGGAAAAGGCAGACCTATCAAAGGTAGTCGGCCAGCTGGTAATACCATCAATCAACAAAAACATAGCAATCTTTGACGGACTAGAAAATAACAGCTTGATGTACGGGGCCTGCACTATGAAACCAGGCCAGCAGATGGGCCAAGGTAACTACGCCGTAGCAGGTCACTACTGCAAAAATGACAAGGTACTATTTGGTGGTCTAATGAAGATCAAATACGGCGACATCATCAAGTTGACTAACAAGAAGAACATCTATGAATACAAGGTGGTCAAGACTATGAAGGTCAAGGAAGACAGGACAGACCTGATAGGTGACGGACTCCTAGGCCAGTACGACGGCAGGGCCATAGTGTCCTTGATGACGTGCTACTACGATGTAGAGGGCTATAGGTACTTTGTGATAGGTAGCTTTAGTAGGTTGTACCCTTACTCACAGGCAAAGATGCTAGAAGGTATAAGTGGATAGGAAGTAGATTAAATACACTCAGTATTTATAGTATAATAATTAAAATATTAGAAGAAGAGGTTGAAAGGGTTTTAAGGAATTACATTGCCTAGTCGGTAGGCAGGTAAGTACCATAAAAATAAATAAAAATTATATGTAACAAAAAAGTTACAACACCAATACCTAGGGGGAATTTAGTGTCATAGATGTCACTGATCCCCCTTGTAAATATAAGAAGACTAATGTATAATAATACAGGTAATGATGTATTTGTAAATGAATAAGGATAGAAAATAGGGTCACTGAGTCTATTTTTTTGAATTTTTTTGCAAAAACATCTTGAAATTATTACAATTTTGTAATAATATTAAAGTGTGAGAAATGTATGGTTACGTATATTTATTTGATGTTCGGAATCATAAGGAATTGTTAAAAGAAATGTAATCAATAATATGTTTGGGAGGAATGAAAACATGAAGAAACAAATAGCTGTTTTAATGGCTGCTGCGACTGCAGTAACAACTGTAGCTCCAGCGATTGCTACTGCTGCTGTAAATGAACATTCAGAGGTATCTGTTGCAACAGTAAATGCAAAGATAAAGGAAGCTTTGGACAAGAAATTTAAGTCTGAAGTAAATGAAGGTATAGGTAAGGATGACTTCAAGAAGACTGATGACGTTAAGGATTATCAGAAGTCTCAGTACCTTGTAGTTTTATCAACTAAGGGTACAGTAACTGACAATGAAGCGAATGGCTTATTGACTGATGCTGACAAGAAGGCTTATAATGATTTTATAAATGATTCAGAAGCTAAGAAAGTAACTGGCGGTAAGGAATATGTAGTTACAGATGCTGCTAAGGTATCAGGTCTAATAGAAAAGTTAGTTCTTTCTGGTGATGAGACAGTAGTTTCAATAATAGACAAGGGTGCTACTAAGGATGGTGAAGCAGTTGAAATAATAACTGATAAGTTAGTAAAGTCTGGTTCTAAGGTGGATGAAAAGACTCAGCAGAGTTCTAAAAAAATTGTTGAAATACTTGCTAAATTTATAAAGACTGATAAAAAAGCTGGTTTCGTTGATGAACTAAAGGTAGATGAAAAGGCTTATGATGCTTCAAAAGATTATACTGATGCTAAAAAGATAGAAGTGAAGTTAACTAGTGGTAAGGAAATCAAGATAAAGGAAGGCGACAAGGCTATAGATCTTGAAACAGTTATGACTGATAAGACTGAGTTAAAGATTTATGATGCTGAAAGTAAGAATCCAGTTGAAGGTGTTGACCAGTCAGCTTATGATAAGATTACTGGATTTAAAAATCTTGCAACTGATGATGATAAGAAGGTTCAGCGTGACGTTGCGACTGGTGATGTAGAAGTTTATACTCTAGATGACGTGGATACTAAGGAAGTTAAGATAGAGGATATATTTACTAAGGACGGTGGATATACTGAAGCAGGTGCTGACTTTATTAATAAGATTAAGACTGCTAGAGATAATACTGGTATATTCAATCATGCTGGTACTAGTTATAAGGTTGATAAGACAAACTTAGAGAATGCATTAAAGGCTGCCAAGATAGTTGAAAGAAATGGTCAGTTTGCTCTTGAATTTGTTGTGGCTGCAAAGGATGCAAATGATGAATTGAGAGATGTTAAACTAAAAATATCTATAAGTGGTAAAAATGCTGTTGATCTTCAGACAGTTAAGGATGACTTAAATACAAAAGAAGAAGTAGTTGTTGGTAAATTTGTTAAGCTAATAGGTGCAGACAGATATGCAACTGCCATAAAGGTTTCTGAAGAAACGTTTGAGGATAAGGCGGCGGATTCCGTAGTAATAGTGGGTGGAGCTTCTGTAATAGACGGTCTATCTGCAGCTCCTTTAGCTTCTGCCAAGAATGCTCCTATACTTTTAGCTGGCAAGAAGGGTCTAAGTGCTGATACATTGAACGAAATAGAAAGAGTATGCGACAAGTTATATAATAAGACTGTTTATATTGTAGGTGGACAAGATTCTGTAACTAAGGATGTTGAGAAGCAGTTAAAAGATAAATTCCCAAGTGTTGTTATTAATAGGATAGCTGGATCTGATAGATATGACACATCTCTTAAGATAGCAAAGAGATTGAAGGATGATCGTTCCATTTCAAATAGAGCTTTTGCAGTTGGTGGCAAGGGTGCACCAGATGCAATGTCAATAGCTCCAGTGGCTGCTGATAAAGATGATCATAAGGTAGATCCGATTATAGTAGTTCCAAAGGATGCTGTTTCTAAGGATGTTAGAGACTACCTAGGAAATTCTAGTATAAATAATATAGTTGCTCTAGGTGGAGAGTCTACAATATCTACTCAGGCTCTTAAGGACTTAAGGGCTATTGCTGGTGGTGCTTCTATAGAAAGAGTGTATGGCGAAAGCAGATATGCAACTAACCTAGCGATACTTAAGAAGTACTACTCTGCTAGTGGCATAAAGAAAAATGGTCTAATAGTAGCAAGTGGTGCAGAGGATAAGTTGGTTGACGCTCAGACTGCAAGTATTTTTGCAGCAGGAAAAGAAACTCGTCCAATAATGCTTGCTGGTAATAAGGCAACTGATGATCAGGCTGACTACTTAAAGAATAATAAGAAGGATTTAGCTAAGAAGGTTTACCAGGTTGGTGGAGTTGTATCTGCTGACGTTATGAAGACTGTTGTTGAAAAGTTAGGTCTTTAATATCTACTGATAAATAGAAATAAATACTAAACAATTAGTAATAAGGGTATGGATAGAGGATTTCCTCTATCCATGCTTTTTGGGTTCTATAATATATGGTTCTATAATGGTTCTATAATATATAGCGTTGATGGTAACAAAAATGCTTTCAAAGTCGTAAGACTAAGAGGGTTGATGTTACTGTCAGCGCTATTATTCTTTATATGGAAAATATGTCAATAAATTGAAAAACATGTCAATTCCGTTGTATAATAAAGGGTTCTTCATCAACGCTAGTTGACAAAAAACCTCTATAAGTAAGTAGACAGGTTGGGATTTTCTTGTTATCATAAAAGTATAAAAACGTGCGAAATAGACTACTATAAACTCATAAAAACGTGCGAGATACTCACGCTAAAACTTGCTAAAACGTGCAAAATATACTAAAATAAAAGTATAAAAACGTGAAAGGTAGTGATAAAGTGCTTAAAAGAAAGGCATATAAAGAACTTTTGGAATGGAAGTCAAAATACGCAGACAGAACTGCTTTGTTGGTGAATGGTGCTAGGCGTGTTGGCAAGAGCTATCTATGCAAACTATTTGGTGAAAACGAATACAAATCATATCTTATGATAGATTTTGCGAATGTACCGGCAGAAATAAAGGACCTGTTTGAGAATGAATCATACAATTTAGACTTATTTTTCATAAAGCTATCTGCATTTTATGGTGTTACCCTGTATGAGAGGGATAGCCTGCTGATATTTGACGAGATACAAATGCTACCGAGGGCCAGACAATTGATTAAATATTTGGTGGCGGATGGCAGGTATGACTACATAGAAACAGGCTCACTACTGTCAATCAAGAGGAATGTTGAAAATATCGTCATACCATCTGAAGAGATGCAGTTCAACCTATATCCACTTGATTTTGAAGAGTTCCTGTGGGCCATGGGGGATGAAGTGACTGCCAACCTGCTAAGGTCAATGTATCAAGCCAGAAGTCCCTTGGGAGATAGCCTGCACAGGAAGGTAATGAACGACTTTAGACAGTATTTGCTGGTTGGTGGTATGCCACAAGCCGTTGATGAATACGTGAAGACTAAGGATTTTGCCAAGGTAGACTTGGTGAAGAAAAATATTTTAAACCTGTATAGAAATGATATAGCAAAGTTTGCAGGAGAAAATCAAAACAAAGTATTGGCCATATTTGACCAAATACCGGGCCAGTTGTCCAAGAAAGAGAAGAAATATAATATTGCAACAATAGACAAGAAGGCAAGGTACAGGGATTATGAGAATTCTTTTTTGTGGCTAGCAGATGCAATGATATCCAATATTTGCTATAACTCGACCGATCCGAGCGTGGCACTTTCACTGACGAGTGACTACAATACGAGGAAATGCTACATGGCAGACACGGGATTGCTGATTAGGCAGATACTGGACAGTGGCAACTACACTGATAATGACATCTACAAGGCAGTCCTTTTTGACAGGCTTAATATCAACGAGGGTATGCTAATGGAAAATATAGTAGCTCAAAGCTTGGTAGCAAGAGGCTATAGGCTGTTTTTCTACTCAAGGTATGACAACAAGAAGAGTGAAAACAGGATGGAAATAGATTTTTTGATAATCAAAAACAACAAGGTTATTCCAATAGAGGTCAAGTCAGCCGGATATAGAAAGCATTCATCTCTAGATAAATTTAGACTCAAGTTTAAAAATAGGGTTGGAGAACCGGTGATACTATACCAAAAAGACCTGATGATAAAGGAAGGCGTATTGCACTTGCCTATATATATGGCAATGCTTTTGTAGGTGGAATTCCTCAAATACAGGAATAAGCTCAGAAGACTTGAGTAAAACGGAGTAAAGTTGAGTGAAACCAACTAAGCAAGAAAGCGAGGTGACAAACATGCCCCCCACAGACAAGCTAATAAAACAAATATACACCAATTCCTTCAAGTCAGACCCCACCGACCCGACCAACAGGCTAATAATCATAGCCACCAAGGTACTAGACAACAGGTCAGGCGGTCCAGTGACCTACGATGTAGACAGGCTGTATGACGAGCTGGTTTACTTCAACCACTACAGCCACAAGGGTCACACATGCCCCATTGAGGTCTTCCTGCCAATCATCCTAGCCAATCGCTCCTACGATGCCTACGAGGCAATCCTAATGAGCCTAGCAGACAAGATGACACGCTTCTACGGATGCCCAGACAGGCTAGACGACTACATCTTGGAAGTATACAGCCTTGACGCCCTAATCAGGGCCTATCTGAGGTCAGCTACCAGCATCCTAAGTGGACAAGACCTGGTAGACACATTAAGGGACATAAAGGACAAGCTGGTGGCCTACAATCCACCCAAAAATAGCAAGAAAGAAATCGTAAACTTTCAGGTCAAAAAAATCAAATACATAGGCAAGCTTCACAGCCAAATAGACCTAGCATCAAATGACCCTGACAGTAATATAGGCGAGCTTTTGCCAGGTGAGTCCTTTAGCTGGCTAGAAAATATAAACAAGTACTTTAAGGATACAGAAGATACCGAGTATAGAATTAGCAGTCCAGAAAATGCCAAGAGGACAAGGTCCTCATTTGTGTATTCCATGGCAGATTACCTGACAAACATCCGAAACAGGCAGGTCATCACCAAAAAATACATGGGCAAATCGTCCCCCAAGCACTTCCTCCAGGAACCTGAGGGCTACGAGGGAAGAGACCCCGTCCTTAATAGCTACAGGGTGGTGAGGAAGACCAGAGATGGCAATAGGTATGTAGTCAGCCTGGACACCAAGTCGGGAGTCTATGATATGGTATATGTATTAAAGGTTTTTTGAAGTTGCTTGCAACAAAAAGTCTACGAAAACTTGACGTTGTCACAGGACTTTGAAATTCTTGATTTTAAATGATATTCGTCATATTATATAAATGTAAAAGAGGCTGCTAGGCTAATAGCAACCCCAGTGTATAATCGTTAACGGCGTTTGAGGTATTTATTTTATATAGTTACGGTTTTGGCTTGGTGCTTGTTGATATTTAGTATATTCAAGCTGGTCAAGGCAGTCAGGGAAAGGAAGGAATGATTATGAAAAATAGGTTGGACAAGTATATATTGGACAAGGCAGATGACTTGGTCTTTATAACTATTGACCAGTCAGAGGACCTGGGTCTGATAGGCTATGAGGTGCCAAAGGATGGTATCAAAATACCTATCAAGTCAAATGTCCTAGTCAAGTCCATCAAGGACAAGAAGGCCCAGGAAGAGATAAATATGATGTCTATGATAGATGCCATGCTATACCTAGAGGGTATAGATCCAGATTTTATCTACAATGTGGAGTATGATGATTTGATAGAGACCTTTGCTAGGAAGAGTGATTTTGACTATATGCAGTATATGGGCTATATGTCAAATCAGGCCTACCAGGAGGGTGAGGTCAGGGATGCCCTAGTTTACATCAGGGCCTATCTGAGGATGGAACCTGATGATGTCATGGCCCTCTACCAGTATGCAATCATATGTCAGGAGTTGAGTCTGACCTACCAGAAGGATGAGGACATCAAGGCTATGAATGACTTTTTGTTGGAGGCTCTGGCTAGTTTGGAGAGAATATTGGATATTGATGATAGTTTTGCCCTAGCATATTACCAGTTGGGCTTCCACTATTCCAACCAAAACCAGTTCACCAAGGCCAAGATGACTTGGGACAGGGCCCTAGACTTGGGTGTGGATGAGGAGTCGGCTGGAGATATCAGGGATAATCTAGGCAAGATAGACCACAAGGTGAGGTACGAAGAGGCCTACAACCTAGTATTTCAGGGCAAGGCAGAAGAGGCTCTAGATGACCTACTGGACATAGAGAGTCAGTATCCGGACTGGTGGAACCTCTTGTTTATCATTAGTCTAGCCTACAAGTCACTAGGTGACCTAGGCCAGGCCAAGACCTACCTGGAGAAGATACTCATGATAAGACCTACCCAGGTGGATACCCTAGTAGAGATGGCCCTATGTCTAGCCCAAGAGGCAAATATGCCGGGGGCGATTGACTACCTGACTAGGGCGGCAAAATTGAGAAAAGATGACCCGGAGATATTGTGTAATTTGGGTATGGCATACCTTCACAATGGTGAGGAAGATGATGCTAGATATTATATAACGAGGGCCTATGAGATAGACCCAAGAGATGAAGTGACACAGGCCTGTATGAGGGCCTTGAAAGAGTAAGGTATGAGTCAATAAAAATAGGTCGAGTGAAAATATAAGTTAGTAACTACTATATTTATCTAGTTGCAAGTCAAGTAAGAAGTAAATTTATTCAAATATATTGACTTATATCCATAAATATCCTATACTATAACTATGAAAAATATAAAAATGTTCGAAAATAACCGAACTATCAGGTCTTGAATTGGATAAAAGGCATGAAAAACTCTTTTATCAAGTTACTAGTATTGAGTTTTCACGGAGGTGTATAGTAATGAGTTTTAAATCAGATATTGAAATCGCACAGGAAGCAGTAGCACAGGATATTAGGGATATCGCAAAAAAGATTAATCTAAGCGAGGACGACATAGAGCTTTATGGTAAATATAAGGCTAAAATTGACTATAATGTATTGAGCAGGACACAGAGCAGAAATGGTAAGTTAATCCTTACAACTGCCATCAACCCTACTCCAGCAGGTGAAGGAAAGACAACTACATCAATTGGTATAGCAGACGCCCTATCACAGATGGGCAAGAATGTAATCACAGCTCTTAGAGAGCCATCTATGGGACCAGTATTTGGTATCAAGGGTGGAGCAGCTGGTGGTGGCTATGCCCAGGTAATTCCTATGGAAGACATCAACCTACACTTTACAGGTGATATGCACGCTATAGGAGCAGCCAACAACCTTTTAGCAGCCATGCTAGATAATCACATATACCAGGGAAATGCCCTAAACATCAACCCTAAGAGAGTTACTTGGAGGAGATGTGTAGACATGAACGACAGACAATTGAGAAATATAGTTGACGGTCTTGGTAAGAAGGTAGATGGTGTGACTAGGGAAGACGGATTTGATATCACAGTTGCATCTGAAATCATGGCTACCTTCTGCCTATCAAACAACATAGGAGAATTAAAGGAAAAATTGGGAGATATAGTTGTTGCCTACACATACAGTGGCAAGCCAGTTACAGCTAGGGACCTAGGTGCAAATGGTGCCATGGCAGCAGTCCTAAAGGATGCCCTAAAGCCTAACCTAGTACAGACACTAGAAGGTACACCAGCAATCATCCACGGTGGACCATTCGCCAATATAGCCCACGGTTGCAACTCTATAATTGCCACAAAGATGGCCCTTCATATGAGCGACTATGTAGTAACTGAGGCAGGTTTTGGTGCTGACCTAGGTGCTGAAAAGTTCTTGGATATCAAGTGTAGAAAGGCAGGAATCAGACCAGATGCAGTAGTAATAGTCGCTACAGTTAGAGCCTTGAAGTATAACGGTGGAGTTTCAAAGGACCAGTTAAACGAGGAAAACCTAGAGGCCCTAGAGGCAGGTCTACCAAACCTACTAAAGCATATAGAAAATATCACTCAGGTATACAAGCTACCTGCAGTAGTTGCAATAAATAGGTTCCCCCTAGATACAGAGGCAGAGCTAAAGCTAGTTGAAGACAAGTGCAAGGAGCTAGGCGTAAATGTAGCCCTATCAGAAGTTTGGGCCAATGGTGGAGAAGGTGGCATAGAAGTTGCCAAGGAAGTCCTAAAGCTAATAGAGGAATCAGACAAGCAGTTTGAGTATTGCTATGACGAAGAAATGTCTATCAAGGACAAGTTAAAGGCAATAGCTACTAGAATTTATGGAGCTGATGGTGTTGACTACACAGCAGAAGCCAACAAGCAGATCAAGGAACTAGAAGAGCTTGGCTTTGGCAATCTACCAGTATGCGTAGCCAAGACTCAGTATTCCCTATCAGATGACCAGACCAAGCTAGGCAGACCTAGAGGCTTCAAGATAAATGTGAGAGAGGCCAGCATATCAGCAGGTGCGGGCTTTATAGTTGTATTGACAGGGGCCATTATGAAGATGCCAGGCCTACCAAAACAGCCAGCAGCTCTTAGAATAGACGTTGACGATAAGGGAGTAATCTCAGGCTTATTCTAGGTGGATGACTAGCCTTGGCTTGGAGTTAGGAAGCTTAGATACAAATTTTATTTAGTTTTGATAGAATTTGATAAGAAATACTATATTAAATGTTTAGATTATAATGTAGACAGTGGCTAAGATGTGAGTTTTTCCATCTTAGTCGCTTTTTTTGTCTTTTTTTATTTATATTTTACCTTTTTTATGGTATGATAATAGTATATGACATTATATCTATATTTAGTGTGTGGCACTTTTAATTTAGATATTGGAAGAGTAATTATAGTGGTGATTTTGGATTTAGCCTTTTCATAAAGAGGGTTAGAGAGGTCATTATATTGGAAAATTTAGTTATTGGAGGGAATAATATGAAGTATAATAAGAAGTTATTAGGAATAGTATCTGCATTTGCTATAGCTATACCAATGTCATTGGGGTCAGTATTTGCAAATACTACAGTTAATTTTACTAAGGTAGACTCATCAACGAGTGAAAAAGTTGCAAACGCTGAAATAGCATTCTATGTGTCAGGTAAGAAGGCCTTTACCTTCAAGACAAACGCTGAAGGTAAGGTAGACCCAAGCTCAGTTGCATCTGTTGATTCATTTGACGTAAAAGAGATAGTAGATGCTGATGGTAATCTTAATCTAAAGGATGGAGAATATACATACGCAGAAACAAAGGCACCAGCAGGATATATGCTAAATGCCAAGAGATATGCTGTAAGTGCATCAAACGGAACTACTTCAAATGTAGAACTCAAAAATACCAAGTTCAAAAAAGGAATGGGCCAGATAATAGTTAAGTCAACAGACAAGACTACAGGAGCTGCACTAGGTGGAGCAACTATAGATATCAAGCATGCTGACAAGGTCGTAGCTACTATTAACTTTGATAATGACGGCAACGTAATGGATGCATCATCAATAACTTCTGAAGGTAAAGACCTAGGAATAGAAATAATAGATGGAAGTATATCGATCAAGTCAGGAAACTATGTATTACTAGAAAACAAGCCAAGTGATGGATATGCCCTAAACACTCAGTCTTATAATGTGTCAGTAACAGCAGGCCAGACACTTACTCAGGATATACCTCAGGAAAAGAAGTCTGCAACTACTCCAACAGAAAAGCAGACAGGACTAAAGCTAAGAATAATAAACACAAATAAGTCAGCCGTATCTGACCAGGAAGTATCAATATATGCAGTAGACAAGGACAAGAAAAATCCAAGACTAGTATTCAAGGGCAAGACAGGGGCTGACGGTTACCTAGACGCAAAGAAGGCAACAGAAGGTATATCACTACTAAAAGACGGTGTAGTATCATTACAGCCAGGTAACTACTACTACAAGCTAACTGGCGGAACAAAGGAAAATGCGTTCACTATAGAACAGGACAAGGTAAACTCTATAGACAAGACAATTAACCTTGCATCAAACAAAAAGAATGGTAAATCATCAAACAATAAAAAGAACAATTCAAACACAAAATCATCTAACCTAGCCAAGACAGGTATGGTAGGTGGACTAGCACCAGTAGTAACAGGTGGAGCTGCCATACTAGCAGGTGGACTAGTCATGACTAGAAGAAAGAAATAAAATATGTAGATTACAAATGCTCCCTGGATTTTCCAGGGGGCTTTTTACATCTTACTGGTATGCCATCAAGCTCTTTCTAGAGTCCGGTCGCCAACCAGTCTCAGACTACCATAGACAGTTTCTGAAAATTGTAGCAAAATATATAAGATAATAATAATCTTGGCCATTTATTGGTAAAACATAATCCCACCACCCCCTATAATAATAAGTGTAAGAGATAGCTACTCATTACAAAACAAAAAATCAACGTTGATAAAGAATATTTTTAGGAGGTACTTATGGTAAAGGTAAAAGAAACAAAGGTAAACTACAGGGCAAGATTAAAAGACGGTCAAGGTAAGGATGGAAAAGATAAGTTCGCATATGTCAACATAGCAAATATCAGAACAGATGCACCTGACCAGGACGTATATGAAGCAGTGAATTCAATACTAGGCCTACAGGAAAAGCCAATAGACACAATCTTCAAGTTGGAAAGCAAAGAACTCGAAAATGAAGAATAAGTGGCAGATTAATTAAAAGGACACGAGTCGAAAAAACAAAGACAAATATGCAAAAAGAGCAATTTGAAAGGAGCAAAAGAATGGAAAAAAGAAAAATGATAGCAATGAGGTTCAAAAAGGAAGATGGTAAGACATTCAACTTATCAGTGAGAAATCCAGGTTCAGGAGTAAATGAAGAATCCATCAAAAAGGTCATGGACATGGTAGTAGAAAAGAATGTATTTAGGATCAAGGGTCAAGGACTGGTCAAGACCATAGACGCCAAGATAGTCGAGACTAGCACAGAGACATACGACCTAGTCCTATAAGAGGCTGATATGGACAGTCAGGCAATAGTAGGAATGATTCAGAATGTTGGTTTTCCAATAGCTATTAGTCTATACCTCTTGATGAGAACGGAAAAAAAGATAGACCTGCTATCCAATAGCATATCTGAATTAGCCAAGATACTCGCTGAAAAATAATCCCCTAGATTTATCGACCCTATTAGTTAGAAAAACTGACTAATAGGGTCGTTTTTTTATGGTTCTATAATATATAGCGTTGATGGTAACAAAAATGCTTTCAAAGTCGTAAGACTAAGAGGGTTGATGTTACTGTCAGCGCTATTATTCTTTATATGGAAAATATGTCAATAAATTGAAAAACATGTCAATTCCGTTGTATAATAAAGTCTACCTAAACAAAATAACAAAGGAGAATTGACATGTCATCTACAAATATTATAGCAAAAATAACTGAAATTTACGATAGAAACATAGAATTTGATCAAGATTTCTTCAAAAACGAGACTATTAGAGGAATTGAACATACAGTCATTAAGGGCAAATTGACATATATACCTGACTCTTGTGAGCATTGTAATGGAGAAAATAAAATCCCCCCTAGCAGGAATACACCTAGCAGGGGGGATTTATTTTGCCCTACTGAAAAAAAATGTGGAAAGCCACAAAAATTTTCAGTACATGGATTGTTTAAGTTATGAATTCATGATAAGATAGTAGTGAAAAAAAATGTGGAAAGCCACAAAAATTTTCAGTAGACAGGGGGGATGATAAATGGAAAGGGATATATACTTAGAACAGTTAATCAGAAAAATGAATAATGGTATGATAAAGGTAATAACTGGAATTAGGCGTTCTGGAAAAACATACCTTTTATTTAAGCTATTTTATAAATATTTGAAATCAGAGGGTATAGAAGAAAGTAATATCATAAAAATTGCTTTAGACGATAGACGAAATATTGAATTAAGAAATCCTGATAAGCTATATGAATATTTAGTATCAAACATTTCTAGTGAAGGAAAATATTTTGTGCTACTGGATGAGGTTCAGATGGTAGATGAATTTGAAGATGTGCTAAATAGTATGCTACATATAGATAATGTTGATGTATATGTAACAGGTAGTAATGCGAAATTTCTATCAAAGGATATAATAACCGAATTTAGAGGTAGAGGAGATCAAATCCATATTTTTCCCTTGTCATTTTCTGAGTTCTATCAAAATTTTGAAGGGGACAAGTATGATGCTTGGCTAGAGTATTCCATGTACGGTGGATTGCCCAAGCTGGTATCTATCAAAAATAATGCTGATAAGGCTAGCTACCTGAAAAATATAGTGACAGAAACATACCTAAAGGATATATTAGAAAGAAATGATGTGCGAAATCCAAAGGAGCTGGAAGAATTGCTGTCTATAATTGCCTCAGGTATTGGTGGGCTTGTCAATCCTAAAAAAATATTGGATACCTTCAAAAGAGTGAAGGGTGTTTCCATACATCATAGTACAGTGTCTGACTATCTTACATATTTTGAAGATTCTTTTTTGATAAGTAGGGCTGATAGATATAATGTAAAAGGTAGAAAATATATTTCAACACCTTGTAAGTATTATTTTTCTGATTTGGGTCTTAGAAATGCTAGTTTGAATTTTAGGCAATATGAAGAAACTCATATTATAGAAAATATTGTATATAATGAACTGCTGATTAGAGGATACAATGTTGATGTTGGGGTAGTTGATTATTTTGTGAATGATGAAAATAGTAAAAGTATCAGGAAGAGTGCAGAAGTTGATTTTGTTTGCAATGCTGCGCCTAATAGAATTTATATACAAGTAGCCTATGATCTTCCTACTGAAGAAAAAATGAAGCAGGAAAGGACTTCTTTGGAGAAAATAAATGATGATTTTAAAAAGATTATTATAGTGAAGAACTCTCCAACATATTATACAGATGATGGAATACTGATTTTAAATTTATTTGAATTTCTTTTGGATAAGGATAGTCTTTTATAAGAAGAAACAAAATTTTAAATAGTAAGGGATAAACATAAGACCTAAATCCCCCCTAGTAGGAATATACCTAGCAGGGGGGATTTATTTTGCCCTACTGAAAAAAATGTGGAAAGCCACAAAAATTTTCAGTACATGGATTTTTATTTTGATTAGAGGCTTATTTACAAAAAAGCATCCAAAAAACGTATAACTTCTATACAAAAAATAAAATTTTAGAAATATTTTCGGAAAACAGCTTTACATATAAGAAATTGAGTGGTATCATGTAAATGAATGATAATAAAAATCAAAAACACTACAATAAAAATCAAAAAAATTACAATAAAAAATAGGAGGTACTAATATGATAATTAATAAAAAAACTAACAAAAAGGCAGCTAGTTATGCTTTGATGGAGTCTATTGCAGACAATAATTATACGGCTGTGATTGATTCTTTTGAGGAGACAGATGGCCTAGTGGATGTCTTTGCTGGTGTGTGCAGGGAATTGACATTCTTTGTGATGAAGGATTTTATGTATTCAGTATTTGGGGCGAGTGATACTGGTTACAAGCATTTTTCCAATAAGGATGCCAATGTTTCTGTGAGGGATATTTTGAATGCTGAGGCACTTTTATCCAGTGAGATTGATTGTTCAAGTCGTGCCAAAGCTTTGGCCAAAGATTATTTTGATTCTAGTATCTTGTCTTTGTTATTTTCTCTGAGGTTGACTGGAGACAATATGGGTGACAACATTGACCTTATGGAGTCTATATTTGACTATACTAGGGGAGATAGGTTATATATCAAGACTCTTAAGGCTCATACTAGGGAAAAGGATATGGCTGTTTGTATGTTACTCAAGAATTGCTACCGTATGTCTGCCAAGGAGATTGCTAGGCGTATGAATATTTCTGAAGCAAAGGTTTACAAGCTGATTGCAGCTTGGGATGATTCTAGGGATAGTATTTATGTCAGGCTATACCACTACTTGCATTCTAGGATTGTGGCTATGAGGCATCAGATTTTAGATGATCAGGAGGGGATGATTTTCCTTAGGCCAGCCAAGAATGCCAAGGATTATATTTCTATTGATACTAAAAATTCTTTTATGGAGCCTACTAGTTTGGGTGAGGAAGAAGTCAGCAAAATGCTAGATGATTTTAAGAGAAAAAAGGAGATTGGGAAGATGAGTAATAGATTGGGAATAGATATTAGTAAGTATAATGGTAGATGTGATATGGAGGCGGCCAAGAAGGCTGGTGTTCAGTTCGCTGTTTTGAAGGCTGGTAGTGGCTATAGTGGTGAGGATCCATACTGGGTTAAGAACTACAATTCTTGCAAGAAGGCTGGTCTGGGTGTTGGTGCCTACTGGTATTGTTATGCTACTACAGTTGATGAGGCTCTCAAGGAGGCGGACATGTTCCTTCACTCTCTGGAGGGAATGCAGTTTGATTATCCTGTATATCTGGATATGGAGGACAAGTGCCAGTCTAGGTTGGGCAATGATTTGAGGACTAGGATTGCCTATGCTTTTATGAAGCGTGTGGAGTCTAGGGGCTATTATGTAGGTCTGTATTCTATGAAGTCTTGGCTGGATAATAGTTTTGATATGTTCAGACTCAAGGATTTTGACCTGTGGGTGGCCAGGTGGTCTAGTAGACACCATGGTTACAATGGCCCAGGTTTAGTAGGTATGTGGCAGTATACTAATAAGGCTCATTTTAAGGGGATTGGCTCTACTAGTGAGGGTGGTGTCGATGCTAGTGTAGCCTATCTTGATTATCCGACAATTATCAAAAAGAATGGTCTGAATAACTATGTGAAAGTTATGTGATTTTTTATCATTTTTATCCACATTTAAGCTCTTTTGTGTTAACATATGATAAGACTCGATTTATGTGGAGGTGATTATCATTGGATTTAAGTATAGAAGAATATGCGCTATGATTGTGGCTATTATCATTATATTACCTGTGATTTTTTGTACTGTGAGTCTTGTTGGTCATATGAAAAATTTAGATGTTAGACCGATTGTGAGGTTTAGCTTTGTTGTTATTGAGGTCTTTATGTTGATGCTTTTGGCACTTATGACAAGTAGGAATGCTCTGGGAAGGTCTAGGTCTTTCGGCTTATTTATTACAGTGGTGACTATAGTCTTGATATCTTTTGGGCTCCACCTTCTTTTGCATATTGATTCTACTCTGACTGGAGAGAAGAAGGTTGTTGAGGATGGTAGACCGAGGTTGGCTGTTATAAGGTATCATAGGGATATTAAGGTTTCGTATTATAGGTATTTTGATAGCTTGTACTATGGTGATATATATAGGACTGAATACTACAATAGAGGTGTATTAGATATTTTCAGTGAGAAAAACAAGCCTGAATCAGTTATTAAATATTAGGATTTACCTAGATTATTGGGATTTAATGTAGGTAGATCCTTTTTTATTGGGTATAATATTGATGAAATTGATTATTATATATGTAAACAAGTAAGGAGGATATAGATGAGAGAGTTTTTGTTGGAACAGGGTGTTTCTAGCAGTTTGTTGGATGAGGTTGAGGGTTTTAGGAACTATTATAAGTTGGATGATGCCTATTTGGATAGGGTGCCGCAGCCTAGATATTTATATTATGGGGGACAGGTATGGTCAAAGTTGATAGCTGGTATATTGGCTGGCTATAATGTCCTATTGTCAGGGCCTAAGGCTACGGGCAAGAATGTTCTAGCAGATAATTTGGCTAGGCTATTTTCTAGGCCTATGTGGAATATGTCTATGAATATTAATTCAGATGCTGCCAGTCTTTTGGGGGTTGATACCTTTGTCAATAATGAGGTGGTTCTGAGGAAGGGGCCTGTATATATGGCTGCTCAAGCTGGTGGTTTTGCTGTCTTTGATGAGATTAATATGGCTAAAAATGAGTCTTTGGCTGTGATTTATTCTGCCTTAGACCACAGGCGTATTATTGATGTTCCGGGTTATGACAAGATTAGACTCCATGAGGCGACTAGGTTTATTGGGACCATGAACTATGGTTATATTGGAACCAAGGAGTTAAATGAGGCCTTGGTATCTAGGTTCTTGGTGGTGGATATGCCTACTATTAGTGAGGACAATCTCAAGATGATCTTGGCTGATGAGTTCAAGCTGAGAGAGGATTACAGGGATTTGTTTGTCAAACTATTTATGGACCTTCAGTTGAAGTCCTTGAATGCTGAGATTTCTTCCAAGCCTATAGACCTGAGGGGATTGTTTGCTGCTATTGAGACTATGAGGCAGGGACTGGATGTCAAGTCTGCACTTGATATGGGTCTGGTGAACAAGACCTTTGATGTCTATGAGAGGGAGATAGTGGCTGATGTGGTGGCATCCCTATTTCCTAGGAGTCTGGACAGCAAGGATATCTTCTTGGGATAGTTTTCGGTAGAGGGTGATATTGGAGTCGGCGTATTGTCGATAGAGATATTGTTGCTAAGGATGTGTTTGAGGAAGGTTAGATATGAATGATGATAGATTAAGAAGGGAAAATACGGTCTGGACTGTGTCTGAGGACTATTCTTTCAAGCCTATCTTGGAGCTCTTTGATTCTTATGGTGATGAGGAGATGGACTACTACAAGATGTTGGTTCTTGGCTATGTCTACAAGGTTATGGATATGGAGGCTTTTTTGGAGTTTTTGTATGTCCATTACAACAAGACCAAGCTAAAAGAGGAGTTTTTGAAGCTGTGTGAGATATATTTTGATGATTGTCTGGCTGGTGACTTGATTAGGTTGAGGCCGGGGGCTGGAGATTATAGGGAGGCTTTTTTGGACAAGATTCTGGCCAGGGGGCTAGGAACTTTCGACCAAGACCAATCCACTGGAAGTGGTGGTCAGGCTAGTAAGGAAATGGATGGTGTCCCAGCCAGAGCCTTTTATGATACTAGTCAGGCGCTTGCCTATGTATATTATGCTAGGATAGCTGGTATATTTGTAGACCCTGTCAGTCTGGGGATTTCTCCCCTTATTGTGGACTTGGTGGACTATATGCGGGCTAGAAATAGTGCTAGGACCAGTGAGGAGATTATTAAAAACCTCAATGGGGCTTTTTTGAAGTTCTTTTTCGTAAATACTAGGATGGACCTATCTCAGGCCCACAGGTTTGATGGTCCGGATTCTAGCAAGGATGATTCTAGGGCTAGTGATCAGAGAAAGGACATTGAGACTCCAAAGCAGTCTAGGCTTAGGTTGGCTATGAGGAAGAAGTTTCTCAAGGAGGGCCAGGATATAGATTCTGATATGACTATTGAGTCGGCGGAGTTTACCAAGGGGATAGATATTGATGAATTGGTCTTGGATAGGAATGAGAGTCCGGTTAGTCCTAGTCTGGCTAGGTCCAACGATACTATAGCCAAGATGATTGCTGATAGGTTTGGCAAGTCTGTATTGCCAGGGCATGTGGTTTCTAGTCTGGAGTCTGACCTGTGTAGGGGTATCCACAAGGGTATCAAGCTTCATTTTACTAGGGGTGATTTTAATATTAATAGGGACAATGCCTACTATGCCAAGTCTATCAAGGCCCAGGCCGAGTCTAACTTGGAGTATTATAGAGACAATGAGCTGGTCTTTAGGAGGTCGGCTAATGAGCTAAGGGAAATATTAAAGAAGAAGCTGGTCTTTGATGATGATGAGGAGATGGAGTATGCTAGTTCTGGCAGTTTAGTAGTGTCTAGGATTTGGAGGAATAAGGTCTTTAATGAGGATAAAATTTTTGCCAAGGTGGACAAGAGGGAGATGACCTCTATATCAGTGGATATTGTCTTGGATGCGTCTGCCTCTCAAATGGAGCGTGAGGGTCAGGTGGCTGCCCAGGCCTATATTATTGCTGAGGCCTTGACTTCTCTCAATATACCTACTAGGGTCTTGTCATTTAGCAACTTTTTTAATTTTTTGGTGGTCAATGAGTACAGGGACTATAGTGACCCTGCATCCAAGAATTCTAAGATATTTGACTACAAGGCGAGTGGTAGCAATAGGGATGGTCTGGCCCTGAGTCTGGTTGCCAAGATGATGGATGCCGGCGACTATGACAAGAAGGTTATGATAGTTCTGAGTGATGGCAAGCCTAATGACAAGATAAATCTGGGTACCAAGGGATTTTTTGAGGTCGATGGTCAAGACTATGTGGATGATTTAGCTATTAGGGATACTGCCCAGGAGGTCTTTAATATGAAGCTGAGAGGCAAGCATGTTCTGGGGATTTTTACTGGCCAAGAGGAAGATCTAGATGTAGAGAAGAAGATCTTTGGTAGGGATTTTGCCTATATCAAGAATTATGATAGGTTTTCTAAGCTGATAGGCTTTTACCTAGATGATATATTGGACTAGATAGGTGATGTGGTGTTTGATTAGACTTGTTGTCAGAGATTAGAAACTTGTTGGCTAAAAAGTAGTATCATAGAGGTTAGACTGGGTTTTACTTGGTCTGGCCTCTATTTTTGTTCAAAGTTTAAAGTTTATAACTGTAATCTATTTTGATACTATTGCTTATATGTCTGTATACATGCTATAATGGTGGATATTCATATGTTATTGGGAGGTGTTAGCATTGAAGGCAAGTGATAGAAGAAATGATGTGTTTGAATTGTTGAGGTCGTCTGAAAGGCCTATTTCTGCTGCTGATATGGCTGTCAAGTTCGGTGTGAGTAGGCAGGTTATAGTGGCTGATGTGGCTCTTTTGAGGGCTTCTAATATAGATATAGTGTCTACTAATAGGGGGTATATATTGGAGTCGAATATTCCGTCTAGGCCTAGTAGGTTATTCAAGGTGAGTCATGATATGTCTGGGACTCTTGAGGAGCTAAATATTATAGTGGATGCTGGTGGTAGTCTTTTGGATGTAATTGTCAACCATCCTGTATATGGTGACTTGAGGGCTGAGCTAAATATATCTAATAGGAGGCAGGTGTCTATGTTTATGGACAAGATGGATCTGGATGGTAATAGGCCTTTGAGCTTATTGACTAATGACAACCTGCATTTTCATACTGTTGAGGCTGATAGTGAGGAAGATCTTGATTATATAGAAGATATGTTGGCCAAGGCGGGTTTCTTGGTGGCTTCTGATGTCTAGATAGTGGTGGCTGCTATGGTTAGGAAAAAAATATACGATTTTCATACGCACATTTCTAGTTTGGAGGTTCTTGAGGCTTATTATGACCATGATATAGTGCCGGTGATTAATTGCCAAAGTAGTAATGAATATTTGAGGTTGATGGCTGATAGGGATGTATTTTTGAAGGCAAGGCCTTATTTTGATGGCAGGATTTATTATAGTCTAGGGATTCATCCCTTTGATGCTGATATTGTCGACCAGCAGTTCGGGTCTTCTTATGAGGACTTGATAGGTGGTGCTGACCTGATTGGTGAGATTGGCATGGATGCTTGCTGGTGTGATACGCCCTTTGATGACCAGGAGAGGGCCTTTGTCATGAGTCTAGACCTAGCCAAGAAGTACAATAAGTCTGTGATTCTCCATACCAAGATGATGGAGGCTAGGATTTATAATATATTGAAGGATTATAATCTGGATATGGTGATACATTGGTATAGCTGTGATAAGTATGTGAGGGAATTTATTGACTTGGGTTGTTACTTTACTGTGGGTCCGGCGATTTTTTTAGATGAGAATGTGAGGAATATGGTCAAGCTCTTACCTATGGATAGGATTTTGTTGGAGACTGATGGGGTGGATGCCCTTGAATGGCTCTTCAAGAAGGAGTTTGATATTAATAATTTGAGAAATATCTTGGAGGCTGTGATAGGGGAGTTGGCTGATATCAAGCAGGTGTCTTTTGATATCATGTCCGATTCCTTGACTGCCAATTCTGAGAGATTGTTGGGAAAGGATTTTTATGAATAATATTGCTTTGATTAAGAGTGTGATACCCTATTTTAATAGGTATAGGAATATTTTGTTTATTGACCTCTTGTGTGCTGGTTTGACGACTGCATCTGAGATGGTCTTGCCACTTATATTGAGGTATATGACGAATTTGGGTATCGCTGATGCTAGTTCTTTGACTGTCAATTTGATAACTAGGATGGCTGTCCTTTTTGTTCTTATCAAGTGTGTTGAGCTAGTGGCTGTCTATTATATGGCGTCTATTGGTCATATTATGGGGGCCAAGATTGAGACGGATATGAGGTCTGATGTCTATAGGCATTTGCAGACACTGTCTGATAATTTTTATAATGAGACTAAGGTAGGTCAGATTATGTCTAGGATGACTAATGACTTATTTGATATAACTGAGTTTGCCCACCATTGTCCTGAAGAATATTTTATAGGTTTTATCAAGATATGTATATCTTTTGTTATCCTATTTAATATAAATATGCCTTTGACTCTGGCTGTCTATGTCATGATACCTGTCATGTTTATTAGTTCTAGCAGGTTCAAGAACAGGATGAGAAGGGAACAGAAGAAGCAGAGGGTTCATGTTGGTGATCTGAATTCTAGTATTGAGGATAGTATCTTGGGTATCAAGGTAGTTAAGAGCTTTGCCAATGAGGATATAGAGTTGGAAAAGTTTGAACACGACAACCACAAGTTCCTATCTATCAAGAAGCTCTACTACAAGTCTATGGCTGGCTTTAATACGGTCAACAGGAGTATTGACGGCCTGATGTACTTTATCGTGATAGTCTTTGGTGGCTACCAGATGATGAAGGGCAGGTTGGTGCCTGGCGATATGCTGGCCTATATAATGTATGTATCTACCCTACTTATGACTGTCAAGAGGATTATAGAGTTTACTGAGCAGTTTCAAAAGGGTATGACTGGTATAGAGAGGTTCAATGAAATCATGTCTATTGAGGCGGAGATTGTCGACTCGCCTAATGCTGTTGACCTGACTGATGTTCAGGGGGATATAGAGTTTAGGGATGTGTCATTTAGATACAACAAGAAGCTTGACTATGTCTTGGATAATTTTAACCTAGATATACATGCGGGTAAAAATATAGCCCTAGTAGGTCCTTCTGGTGGGGGCAAGACTACTGTGTGTGCCCTGATACCTAGATTTTATGATGTGACTAGGGGAGGAATATATATAGATGGTAAGAATATCAAGGACTTTACCATGCATTCTTTGAGGAATAATATAGGTATAGTCCAGCAGGAGGTATACTTGTTCTCAGGAACTATTATGGAAAATATCAGGTACGGTAAGCCTAATGCCACAGAGCAAGAGGTGGTAGAAGCTGCTAGGCTGGCATCTGCCTATGACTTTATTATGGAGTTGGAGCACGGTTTTGATACCTATGTTGGTGAGAGGGGTGTCAAGCTGTCAGGTGGTCAGAAGCAGAGAATATCCATAGCTAGGGTATTTTTGAAGAATCCACCGATTTTGATTTTGGATGAGGCTACTTCTGCCCTTGACAACAACAGTGAGGCTGTTATTCAAGAATCACTGGAGGTCCTATCAAAGGGTAGGACTACTATTACTATTGCCCACAGGTTGACTACTATTCAAAATGCAGACCTAATAGTTGTCATGACTGCTGATGGTATAGTTGAAAAGGGCAACCATGAAGAATTAATGAAAAATAAAGCTTATTATTATAATTTATATACTAAGGCTGGTCAGTAGGCTTTTGATTTATATTTTTAGTTAGAAGGAGTTTATCATGAGTGAATTTATTATAGCTTTGCACTCTCTGGTCTTTTTGATGCATACTGGTGTGTCAAAATCAAGCGAAGAGTTGTCTACAAACCTGTGTACCAACCCTGTCAGGATTAGGAAGGTCATGGCCAAGTGTAAGAGGTATGGCCTGGTGACTACCAAGGCTGGTGTCAATGGTGGCTATATGGTGGTCGATGGCGGGGAAAATATAAATTTAAAGCAGATATATGATGCTGTATCTGTGCCGATTATAGAGTCTAAGTGGCATTCTGGTGATATGAACTCTGACTGTTCTATTTGTAGTGGCATGGCCCAGTATGTGGATGAAATGTTCTCTATGATGAATGAGGAATGTGTCAAACTTCTGGAAACTATCAAACTTTGTGATGTCGAGGATAGGCTGGGACAAATAAAGGAGTTGAAGTTATAGGAGGCTGGTATTTGTATAAATATTAAGCTTATAGAATGGTGGTATTTGTATAAATATGGTATAATAGATTATATATGCTCTATGAAGGGAGGCAAGTTATGGCTTCAAAGAATGAAACAAAGTATACTTTTAAGGGTAACAATAAAAAAGTAGATAACAAATATGCGAATATATATGAAGATTTGAGTAAGAAGGATAGGATATACGAAGAGAATAGCCTGAAAAAAATCCATAAAGACGATAAGGAAGATGATATAAATAAGCTGGGACAGCCTGTAGTTAGGGAGCTTAGTCCAGAAGAGGCTGAAAAAAATGCTAAGAAGAGGAAGCAGGCTATGCTAAATGAAAAGCAGATAGCCATCCAAAAATCAAGTCCAGTGGTCAACCATACCATGGCCCAGTCCTATGATAGGATAGAGAGTCTGGAGAGGTTGAAGAGGGAGAAGGAAGCTTCAAGGCTAGGACAGGCTCTTGATGACCCTAATTATATCAAGCAAAAGGCCAGAGAGAGGGCCAATATGGACAAGTCAGGTGTAGAAATCTATAAGGAGTATTCTGACTTTGATAGGCCAAGTAGGAGCAATTCAAAGGATCAAGGTCAGTCTCTTGGGTCAGAACTGGATCAGACAAAGGATTCTCAGTGGGGCTCGGTAGGTGAAGCAGGAGATGATGAGTTTAAGACAAAGAAGATTGAAGATATAATAGAGGCCTTGAACAAGCAGGAAGATGATAGGCCAACAGAGCGTCTACCTAGGGTCAAGCAGACTAGGAAGAGACCTAGACCTGCCAGCCTGGAAGATGAGGTCAGGGCCAAGGAAAATGAAATAGAAGAGCTGATAAAGAGGCGTAGGCAAGATGCCAAGGAAGAAACATCTAGGATGACTAGGGCCGAGAGGAAGCAGGCTAGGAAGAGGGCCAAGGAGAACAGGAAGGACACTACTACTAGCAATCCAAATAGTGCCTATAAGTCTAGGGTGGATGTATACAAGAACAACGCCAAGAAAAATGCTGAGAGGATCAACTTCAAGAGGGTTGGAATCTTGCTAATAGGTATTGTCTTGCTGGCAGTAATAGTGGCTACAGGTATAGATATGTTCAAGAATAGGGTATCCAAGCCATCCACAAACCAGACTCAGACTACTAGTCAAAAGGTCAAGCCAGCAGCAAGCGACAAGAAGCCTGCTACTGAAGACAAGAAGCCTAAGACTTTGAGCAAGGAAGAAAAAATCAAGAAGCTTGAGGCTATAAAGGGCAAGTTGAACAACCAAGAGGCAGAGAGGTTGGACTATATAATTAAAAATATAGATTCATATCCTGACAATATGATAGACCTAGTCGCTAGGAACCATGAAACTGTGGACTTTGTCTATAGCTACAAGGATAAGGATAAGTATAATAATAGGAAGCTATCTAGAGATATCAATTCAAGCTATTATGTAGATGGAGGTGTACCCCTATTCCTACAGTGGGATAGAAGATGGGGCTACAGGGCTTATGGCAAGGAAATGATAGGTTTGACAGGTTGTGGACCTACATCCCTAGCTATGGTAATTAGGCACTTTGATTCTGAATCTGGAGTCAACCCATATGATGTAGCCAAGTATAGTCAAGACAATGGCTATGTGTCATCTGACAACTTTACTAGTTGGAAGTTGTTTGAGACAGGTTTGGCCAAGTTTGGTCTAGAGTCTCAGGATGTAATACCAGTTGAGGCCAAGATGAAGAAGGCTATAGATGACGGCAAGCTCCTAATAGTCAGTGTCAAGCCGGGTATATTCACTGAGAGGGGACATATAATTGTAATCAAGGGTTACAACAAGAACGGTGACTTCCTGATTAATGACCCTAATAGTATCGTCAATACCAACAAGACTTGGACATTTGATGAATTGAAAAATGAGATAAGAAAGATTTGGGGAGTGAACTCAAAGGGGGCTGCTAGCTCTTCATCAAGTTCAAGCTCTAGGTCTGATTCTGATAGGTCTACAGACAAGGCCACTGGTTCGTCAAAGACTAATAGTGAAAAAACTTCTGATAATAATGATGCCAGTATTATACAGGATATAGACTAGTTAGTAATTCTAGATGCTGACTAATAGTCTGTAATACATAAGAGCTAATAAGGAAAGAAACATAAATAAATTTAATATCAATCCAAGAAAGAGAGACACCTAATATAATATATTGGGGTCTTTCTTTTTTTGAATTTAAATATATCTAAAGCCTATATTTACAATATTATCTAAGTTTATCTGAAATTAAAAAAATAAAATATTTCTCCGGGATTAGGCTGATAAAAATAAAAAATACTGTTAAAAAATAAATAAAAATAATATTTTTGTAATTTTTTGACAATTACTTAAAAAACCTTTATTATTAAGCTTTTGAAGTATCTGTCTTGAATTTAATCTATCAATTTTCTTGTGAAAAGGTTACCTTGCCTAGGTCAGTAAATATTATAAAATAAAATTCTATATATATTTATAAAAGTAGGCGAAATAGATATAAAAATAAATATAAATTAAAGGATTCGCTTGAGTATAGGCATAAAGTTAAATAGCATTTATTTAACAAAGAGATTCTCCTTATATTATCATACCCTTGACAACTTAATAAAAATAAACTTATAATAGTTACATGAAAAAAAAGTAAAGTTTTACACTTTTTGTCTATGGATTTACCGAATGAAAAAAAGTAGTAATGGAAAGTATCAGAAGGGAGTAACTTATGACTAAAAAAAGTAATTTCAAGGACATTATCACGTTTGGTTTTGCCCTATTTGCCATGTTTTTTGGAGCTGGTAACCTAATTTTCCCACCATATCTGGGAATCATAGCTGGACCTAGTTGGTTTGTAGCATTTAGTGGTTTTACAATTGCAGATGCTGGTTTGGCCTTATTAGCAATTATAGCCATTGCCCTATGCGAGGGTGATATTATGAGACTGTTTGAAAAGATAGGTAAGGGACCTGCAATCCTATTGAGTTTTGCAGATATCATGTGTGTTGGTCCCCTGCTAGTAATACCTAGGACAGGAGCGACTACATATGAAATGGGTATTACACCTATTATTGGAAAGGGAACACCAATCCTTATAGTTGTGGCAGTATTCTTTGTATTGACATTTTTACTTACAGTTAGACCATCAAAGGTTATCGATATTATAGGTCAGTTCTTGACACCATTTTTGATGATAGCCCTATTGGTAATAATAGCCAAGGGTGTGATGTCACCACTTGGTCAGTCAATCGACCAGCCTATGATAGCCAATGTATTCCAGAGGGGTATTACAGATGGTTACCAGACTATGGACTGTTTTGTTCCTTTGGCTGTAGGTGCCGTATTGGTACTGACTCTAAGGGATAAGGGATACACTGATCCTAAGGACCAGGTATCTATACTAGTTAAGGCTGGTATAGTGGCTTGTATAGGTCTATGTGTGATATACGGAGGTTTGACATACCTAGGCTCTACTGTATCGACAAAGTACGGTATGGATGCCCAGCAGTCACAGGTTATAGTAAATATTACTCAGATGCTTTTGGGTAATACTGGTAAGACTGTATTGGCAGTGGCCGTATCTCTAGCTTGTCTGACTACATCAATAGGATTGACATCTGCAAGTGCGGAATATCTGTCTAACCTTACTAAGAACAAGGTTAGCTATGCAGTATTTGTTGCTATAGTATGTGTATTCTCAGCAGGTGCAGCGACTATAGGTGTATCAGGTCTTGTAAAGATAGCCAACCCAATCCTTGCTATTGTATATCCACCTTCAATAGTTCTAATAGTATTGACTATTGCTAGGAGCAAGGTTAAGAATGACAATGTATACAGGTTTGCAGCTTATGTAACACTTGCTATCAGTGTCTTAACTCTTCTATCAACTAAGGTTTCTGCCCTAGGATTTGTAACTAAGCTACCACTTGGTAACCTAGGTTTCAACTGGGTGATACCAGCTATTGTAGCAGGTGTGATAGGTTCTTTTGTAGGAAAGAAGAATATAGCCTAATAAAAAATCTATAAATATGCAAGAAAACTTGCTTAGATTGGATATGGTTGGGTAATTTATTAATGCACATAAATAACTCAAGATAAACTAATAAAGTAAAAAGGTAGCCACTTGAACTCGGCTACCTTTTTATTTGACCTTTTTTATAATTGGTTGTATAATAAGAGTAAGCAATAAGATAACCAGATGGTTATGATGGAGTAAGTAGCTGAAAGGGGTGTTTTTTATGACAACTAAGAAAATATTGGTTCCTATTGACGGTACAGAGAGAAGTATGCACTCTTTGAATTTTATTAAGGAAAATTATTCTCCTGAGCATGTTGAATTGCATATTATAAATGTGAAGGAATTGGTTTTTATTGATGGCATTTCTATGAGTGATGAGATTAAGACATCTGAAAAGAATGGTAGAGACTTGCTTGATAGGGCTAGGGCTATGGTGAGTGAATTTAAGACTGAGGCATCTTTTACTTTTGGCTATGCTGGTGATGAAATCGTAAGAACAGCTGAAGATATAGGAGCAGATATTGTTGTTATGACTAAGTCAACAAAGAAGGGTCTGACTAGAATTATAGGTTCTTGTACAGCCTATGTATTGAAGCATGCCAAGTGTACTCTAGTGATAATACCGGAGTAGCTAGGACAAATGAAGACGGTTTATAAATCTGAAAGAATGCTACAGCAATCCCACTGGCTTTAGACTATGGCTAGTTCACAACAGAGTAAAACTTTAATAAAAATATTTTCCCTAAGGAAGGTCGTATGCTAGCTCGTGATGAAAGCTGGTGTAGGGCCTTCTTTCTTATTATGGGGTTTAGCTCATGTTTTAGTAATTTATCCTTGTTTGACCAGCTACAATTTTTTATTTGATTTTTGTTTGAAAAATGTTGCCTTGGGTAAATTAAAAATAGGTGAACTTACTAGTTTGAGATTTTAATTGAGAATAATTTTCTCACTTCAAGTGATGAATTCTTTGAAATTAAAGAAAAGTAGTTGAGAAAAGACTTGACTTTGATTTCAATTGAGAGTATAATTAAGATAAATAACTGTTATGTTTATTTAGGAAAAATCAATGACGTTTATAAAAAATTTTAAATGAATTATATAGGAGGTATTCTAAAATGACATTAGAATTAAAGGGTACAAAGACAGAAAAGAACTTACAGGATGGATTTGCAGGAGAATCTCAGGCAAGGAATAAATATACTTACTATGCTTCTCAGGCAAGAAAAGAAGGATATAATCAGATAGCTGACCTATTTTTAGAAACAGCTAACAACGAAAAGGAACATGCTAAGCTATGGTTCAAGGCTCTTCATGGTGGAGAAGTCCCAACAACTGAAGAAAACCTACTAGATGCAGCTGAAGGTGAAAACTACGAATGGACTGATATGTATGTGAAGTTTGCTGAAGAAGCTAAGGAAGAAGGTTTTAAGGAATTAGCTAGACTATTTGAAGGCGTTGGTGCTATAGAAAAGATTCATGAAGAAAGATATAGAACTCTACTTCAGAACCTAAAGGATGGTAAGGTATTTGAAAAGGAAGAAGTAGTTCTTTGGGAATGTGCTAACTGTGGTCATATACATATAGCTAAGAAGGCTCCTAAGCTATGTCCAGTATGTAAGCATTCACAGGCATTCTTTATGGTAAGAAATGAGGGTTGGAGATAGTCGATGACTATTTGTTAAATTTGGTATTGAGTGATTTGAGAGGTGTATAAATGAAGTATTCTAGACAAAGAGAGTTGATACTGAATGAAGTAATTGATAGTAAGGGTCATCCAACTGCAGATGAAGTATATGATGGTTTGAAAAAGACCAATCCAAGTTTGAGTCTGGGTACTGTTTATAGGAACTTGACTCAATTGGATAAGAACGGGATGCTGAAGAAGGTTAATATACCTGGTGACCCAGTTCGTTTCGAGGCAAATTTGACAGACCATAACCACTTTATCTGTGAGAATTGTAAGAAGATTATAGATATCGATAAGGACATGGTTGAGTTTTCAGAAAAGCTACTGGCTGGCCAGGGCTTTAAAGTGAAGTCTAGCCATGTAATCTTAACTGGTATTTGCAAGGAATGCCAGAAGTAAGAGGTAAACAATTTATAGTATATATATAGTAAAGTAATGGTATTTCCCACATTTTGATAGATGTGGGCAGGAAAAAGGAGGTAACGAATATGGCAAGAGAATTAACATTCTTTAAGAGTAAGAAGTGTGGTAATATAGTAGAAATGCTAGTAAATGGTGGCGGAACACTAGTTTGCTGTGGAGAAGAAATGAAGGAATTAAAGGCTAACTCTACAGATGCTGCTGGTGAAAAGCACGTTCCAGTAATTGAAGTAGCTGGCAATAAGGTAAGTGTGAAGGTTGGTAGTGTTGCTCATCCAATGACTGAAGAGCATCATATAGCTTTCGTTGTACTACTAACTGAAAAGACTGTACAGAGAGTAGACCTTGATCATGTTGGTCAGCCAGTAGCAGACTTCGTAATAGCTGATGACGATAAGGTTGTAGCTGCTTACGAATACTGTAATCTTCACGGATTATGGGTTGCTAGAGTATAGTAACTAGTACAGGTATATATGCGGTTGGTTTTTAGTTGTATTTTAACCAGTTGCATGATATATAATTGATTTTTAAAAAAAGGGACCTCGTAGATTACTACGAGGTCCCTCTTTTTAAGCACCTAGAAGAAGTGTCTTGGACCTGCCGAAGATTTAGAATAAAGGTCTCTTTAAATGAACAAAGACCCAAGTAACTTGGGCCTTTTCTTTTATTTTTCTTCTATTTTATTTTCATTATCGTCCTTTTTATCTTCATCCTTGTATTTTCTTCCAAGTATTATGTCTTTGATTAGGCTGATTATTAGCCATAGGACTATGATTAGTATCAAAATTGGAAGACCAAATATGATTATTGGAGCAGGAACAGCCCCAATTTTATTGTTTATTTCCTTTTCTAAGTACTTGTAGAAGTCCGAACTCATTATCTTGCCTATGCTAAGATTAGATGGCTTGAATGACTTTATTGAAGAAATAAATCCGCTGACAGTTTTCTTGGCATTTGATAGATGAGTTCCAACGTTTCCAAAGAAGTCACCTATGCTGCTGAATATGCCCAAGACACCATTTACAGTAGATGATCCTTCTTTCTTTATTTTGCCTACTATATTCTTGCCAGATTTACTGTTTTCAGATTTTGAATCCTGACCTTGAGACTTTTTATCTTCAGATTTTTTGTCATCTTTTTCTTCTTCTGCCTTCTTGTATTCAGATTTTTTCTTGTCAGTATTTACTTCTTTTTTATCTGACTTGTCTGCACTCTTTATACCTAGTTTTGACAATACTAGTTGTAGGTAGGTCTGTGATCCGTTTTCTGCTACTAGTCCTATGCTTGATACCATATCTCCGTTTTTGAAAATATTCATGGTACCTATGATATCGCCTTTTTTGACAGGCATTTTTAGCTTGTCAAAGTTGTACTTGTAGGTATAGCCTTCTGTACTAGATGAGTCTCCCTTCATAGAAGTGATACTGTAGTCATTTGCCAGCCTGTATTTTATCTTGCCTGGACTAGCTAGTTTGACTGATTTTTCGCCCTTAATCTTGTCTGCCTTGTAGATAGTGATGCTCTTGTAGTTGTCTAGGCCGTAGTCTAGTAGGTATCTAGAATCATGGTAGAGACTGCCACCTGGAGCGAAAAAGACATTTGCCATTATCCTGATATCACCCTTTTTGGCTGTTGATACTAGGCAGTTGCCGGCATCATCTGTGAATCCTGTTTTGATACCATCTACAATATCGTACTTGATCGGTATAGTCTTGCCCTTGTAGTCTATAGAATCTCCAGAAGTTAGGAACTTGTTGCTATTTACTAGGTTTCTCTCAACCTTGATTCTATCGCTAGCTTTGAAGCTGACACTTTTCATCTTCACTATTTTGCTTAGGGTAGGATTACCATAGGCTGTTCTGGATAGGATGGCCATATCCATGGCAGTAGTGTAGTGGTCAGTATCAGGTAGACCATGAGGATTGTTGAAGTGGGTATTTTTAGCCCCGTACTTCTTGGCTTCTTCGTTCATATAGTTGATAAAGTTCTTTGGGTCGCCATCACCAAAGTGTTTGGCTAGAACATAGGCGACATCATTTGATGAGTGGACCAGTAGGGATTCTAGGAGTTCTCTAACAGTAAATTTTTCCCCATTTTCAAGGTACATACTAGATCCTTCTATCTCAGGCATGTCCTTTATCTCTACTAACTGGTCTAGGTCTTTACATTTTTCTAAAACACAAAATGATGTCCATATTTTTGTTGTCGATGCAGGGTACATCTTCTGTGTTGCATTTTTCTTGTATAGGACCTGACCTGAATTGTAGTCCATCAAGACTACATACTTTGATTTCAAAGCATCTAACTCACTATTTTGGTCTGCGTAGGCACTTAGACTGCTAGGTGCTAGTAGGCCGATTGAAAGGGTCAATGCCGATAAAATTGATGTATATTTTTTCATATATTGTTTAGATGTATTGAAATTACATCTCCTCCTCCCCCGGTTATTAATTTATATTCTCCAAATTAGTATATCATAAAATACCCTATATAAGAAGAACTTAGATGAATTTTAAACTAAAAGAAATTGTGAATTTTGTAAAATTGTCTATAAGATATAGAGAGTGAGAGTCGGGATCTTGATGGAGGTTGATTATGGATAGGTTGCTTGCTAAATTGAAGGGATTGGATAGGAAAAAATTGATAATAACAGGCTTGGTGGTCTTGTTTTTGGCATACAAGTTGATTTTTGTAGGTGGACTGGGTCTTTTTGAGGCTAGGAATCTTGTTGGTGATGGCTCAAGAGATCAAAGGAGCAATATAAATACAGGCGGAAATGATAGGTTTTTGGCAAATAATCGTGGTCAAGAAGGTGAAAGGTCTAGTGGTACAGATAATGGTGGCAATGTGGTCAGCCTAGATGATGACAAGCCAAAGCCCAAAAATTCTAAAATCGTAGTCTATATATCAGGGGCAGTGGCCAGTCCAGGAGTTATAACTATTGGTGGTGACAAGAGGTTAGATGATGCCATCAAGATGGTTGGTGGTCTTGCCAAGGATGCTGATATAAATAGGATTAATCTGGCCATGAATCTGGAGGATTCCCAGCACTATATAATACCCTACAAGGGACAGGATGACCAGGGCCTTGAGGCAGGTCAATCTGGACAGGCTAGAGGACAGGTGTCAGGTACTGGAGGTCAGGTTGGTGGACCAGGCCAGGGTTCTAGTGATGGCAAGATTAATATAAATACGGCGGATGAAAAGAGTATGGAGTCCATACCGGGAGTAGGTCCTGCAACGGCTAAGAAGATAGTAGATTATAGGACCAAGCAGGGTAAATTTGCTAGTATTGAGGATATAAAAAACGTATCTGGCATAGGTGATAAAAAATTTGAATCTATGAAAGATTTTATTTCCGTGAAATAGATTTTTGAGTCCCTCTGTGTTATAATTAGGTTTGTGAAAATAAGAAAATGAGGTTTGGTATTCATATGGCTGAATCTCATTTGGTAAATAGGGGGTAATGAGTTGAATAAGAAAAACTTTAAAGGAATTTTATTTTGTTTTATTATGGCTATCCCTGCCTGGTTTTTGGGCAAGATGATGCCAATTATTGGTGGTCCGGTATTTTCTATACTGATAGGTATCTTGGTCGGTATGGTAATAAAGGATGGCAAGCAGCCCTTCCAGTCGGGTATTAATTTTGTATCAAAGAAGGTACTCCAGTATGCTGTTATCTTGTTGGGATTTGGCTTGAACCTACAGATGATAATAAAGGTGGGCAAGACTTCCTTGCCTATTATTGTTTGTACAATTGCTACGTCTTTAATAATATCATATATTATGTGTAAGGCCCTGAATATACCAAGGAAGATTTCTGTCTTGGTGGGTGTTGGCTCATCTATATGTGGTGGCTCAGCTATAGCGGCTACTGCCCCTGTAGTAGATGCTGACAGTGATGAGATAGCCCAGGCTATTTCTGTAATATTCTTCTTTAATATAATAGCTGCCTTGATATTCCCAATGTTGGGTGATTTATTAGGCCTATCTAATAGTGGATTTGCCATATTTGCAGGTACAGCTATAAATGATACTTCATCAGTTACTGCAGCTGCTTCATCATGGGATAGTATCCACAAGACAGGTTCTGCTGTATTGGATTCAGCTACAATAGTTAAGTTGACTAGGACATTGGCGATTATACCGATAACATTCTGTCTATCACTTTATGAGACTAAGAAATCCAGTGGCCAGGATGACAAGAAGATAAATTTTTTAGCTATGTTGCCAAAGTTTATCCTATACTTTATACTTTGCTCTATCATTACAACTCTACTAGAAGTAGCTATAGGTAGGGGTATAATTTCTGGTGCTAGTGCCAGTATAGTGACAGGATTTTTTGCCTTGATGAAGAAGGTCAGCAAGTTCTTTATAGTTATGGCCATGGGGGCTATAGGTTTGAATACTAATATAGTTAGGTTGATAAAGACTGGTGGCAAGCCCTTGTTATTAGGAGCCACTTGTTGGATTGGAATAATTTTGGTTAGTTTGGCTATACAGGTAGTTACAGGCTTGATGTAGAGTATTTTATAAATTGGAGGAATAATGAAGGCTATAAGGATTGGTATAATTGGTGCCATGAATGAAGAGGTAGTGGAATTGGCTGCCATGATAGAGGATAGAAAGACTAGGAAGGTTGCTGGAATGACCTTCAATGAAGGTAAGATAAGAGGTGTGGATGTAGTAGTGGTTGAGTGTGGTATAGCCAAGGTCAATGCTGCAATGTGTACACAGATTTTGATTAGTGAGTTCGGTGTTGGTGCCCTTATCAATACCGGTGTGGCAGGTGCCCTAAATGAGGACCTAAACATAAATGATGTAGTAATCTCTACAGAGGCAATCCAGTACGATGTGGATGCTTCTAGTCTGGGTGATCCAAAGGGAACGATACCTAGGATGGACACGTCTGTATTTGTGGCAGATGACAGGCTAGTAGACATGGCCTACCAGTTCTTTTTGGAAGAGGAAAGCTCATTCAAGGCATATAAGGGTAGGGTCGTGACAGGTGATAAGTTTGTAGCTGATCTTGAAGAAAAGACTTATCTGAGACAGGAATTTGACGGCTACTGCTGTGAAATGGAGGGTGGTGCCATAGCCCATGTGGCCCACTGTAATGCTATACCATTTGTTATAATTAGGGCAATTTCTGACAAGGCAGACAAGTCAGCTGAGTTGGCCTATGATGAATTTGTCAAGATTGCTGCTGGGACTTCGAAGGATATGGTCCTAAATATCTTGGCCAAGATAGGTTAATATAATTGACCGAATTTTCTACAAATGATATAATTTAAGAGATATATAGCTTGTCGTATAAAGGAGATTAGAATTATGGGAGAAAATGAAAAGAAGGTTATTTTTAGTGGAGTTCAGCCATCTGGTAAGATGACATTGGGTAATTACCTAGGAGCATTGAAGAGCTGGACTAAGCTACAGAAGGAATATGAGTGTTTCTTTAGTATGGTAAATATGCACGCAATAACTGTACCACAGGACCCAGAGGTCTTGAGGAGACAGACAATTGAGCTATTGGCCCAGTTCATAGCTTGTGGTATTGATCCTGATTTGAATACTATATTTATCCAGTCACATGTTCACGAACACGCTGAACTAAATTGGGCCCTATGCACTATGACTTATATTGGTGAATTGAACAGGATGACTCAGTACAAGGACAAGTCTAGAAAGAGCGAGCAGAACCTGAATGCAGGTCTATTCACATATCCTGTCTTGATGGCGGCAGATATCCTATTATATCAGGCTGATTTGGTGCCAGTAGGTGATGACCAGAAGCAGCATATGGAATTGGCAAGAGACCTAGCAACTAGGTTTAATAATAGATTTGGGGAGACATTTATAGTTCCTGAAGGCTATTATCCTAAGGAGACTGCAAGGGTAATGAGTCTACAGGAGCCAGAAAAGAAGATGAGTAAGTCTGACTCAAATCCAAATGGATTTATCCTATTGGCAGAGGATGCAGATACTACAGCCAAGAAGATAAAAAAGGCGGTGACAGACTCAGTTGGTATAGTTAAGTATACTGATGACCAGCCAGGCCTAAAGAACCTAATCAACATCTATTCAGCTATGACTGATAGGAGTGTTGAGGAAATAGTAGCCATGTATGAGGGCAAGGGATATGGAGCCTTCAAGGGTGAAATGGCAGAGGCTGTGGTTGAACAGTTGAGACCGATCAGAGAAAAGTATAACTACCTATTGGAAAATAGGGACTACCTAGAAGGTATCTACACTAGAGGGGCTCAAAAGGCTAGTATCAGGGCCGGCAAGACTCTAAGAGATGTGTATGACAAGATAGGATTTATACCTAAGAATTTTTAGTTGACTATATTATGGGTGCTTAGAAATAGGCATCCATTTTTTTTTATGAGAACTTATAGCAAAAAGCAATAAAATAAAAAAGGTTTTTTATGTTATAATTAGTAATGTGAGCGTAAAGGACTAATGAAGATAAAAATAGAGCAGGACTAGTAGTGTAAGCAACTAGTAAAGATAAAATGGAGTAAGAATATGATTAAAAATTTTGAGATAAAAAAGGGTGACATATTGATAAAGGGAGAAGTATACTTACCTCCTGACTATGATGGCCAATCCAAGCTACCGACCATCATTATGAGTCATGAGTTTGGCTTGACCCTAAATTCTACAGCCAGGTATGCTAGACGTATCAGTCCATCTGGCTTTGCAGTATGTATATTTGACTTTCCAGGATCAGGCTTTGGCAAGAGTCAGGGCAGGGATTCGGTCGATATGAGTGTATTTACCCTGAAGGATGACCTGGCAAGTGTATTTGAATATGTGAAAGGCCTGGACTATATTGATAGAGACAGGATAATATTAGGTGGCCTATCCCAGGGTGGCCTAGTTACAGCCCTATTCGCTGCAGACCACGCAGATGAGATATACAAGATGTTCTTGTACTATCCAGCTCTTTGCATACCTGATGATGTCAGGGCTGGTAATATAATGGGTGTCAAGATAGACCCAGACAATCCAGAGGAAAAATTCAGGGTGACTGGTAGTGTCAACTTGGGTAGGAAGTTTGTCGAAGATGCCAAAAAACTGGATCCTTGGAAGGAGATGGAGGGCTTTGACAAACCAGTCCTAATATGCCATGGGACAAAGGACGAGTTGGTAGATATTAGCTATGCCAAAAAGGCTGCAGACCTATACAAGGATTGTAGACTAGTAGAGGTCAAGGGTGGTAAGCATATCTTCTTTATGCCTTGGCATATCAATGACGTGGTCTTTGAGACGGTTAATTTTTTAAAGGAATAGTAGCCATATAAGTTTGTGAGGATGGATTATGTATGAAATTTTAATATTGGTCTTGATAGGGATAGACCAGACGACTAAATATTTGGTCAAGACTAGACTGGCCACTGGTGAGAGTATAAGTGTCATAGGTGGGATTTTTAACCTTACCTATGTGGAAAATAGGGGGGCGGCCTTTGGTATGCTCCAAAATATGAAGGGATTTTTTGTTGCAGTGGCCATAGTGGTGGCTATTGCAGGAATAGTATATATACATAGGTCTAGGGCCAAAGTCCAGACTAGTAGGAAGGCTTCTAGCTTGGCCAAGATAAATAGGCTGTCAGTAGCGTTTATTATAGCAGGGGCTATAGGCAACCTTATAGACAGGGTTTGGCTGGGATATGTAGTGGACTTTTTTGACTTTAGGTTTATATGGTCCTATGTATTTAATTTTGCAGATATACTGGTTGTCTTGGGGACTATAGTATTCTGTATTAGTGTATTTTTAGCAGGAGAGGATGTGGACTAGATGGACCAGACTTATGAGCAGGTAGATGCCTACCAGGTTGGTCAAGATGATGTTGGCAAGAGGTTGGATGTATTTATATCAGACCAGTACCAGGATATATCTAGGTCCTATGTCCAAAAGTTGATAAAGGAAGGCCTAGTCCTAGTCGATGAGGTGGTCAAAAAGGCCAGCTACAAGCTAGAAGAGGGTGACAGGATAGAGATAGCCATGCCGGAACCTGAAGTACTGGAGGTTGTAGCCCAGGATATTCCGCTCGATATAGTCTATGAGGATGATGACTTCTTGATAGTCAACAAGCCACAGGGAATGGTAGTCCATCCGGCACCGGGCAATCCAGATGGAACCCTGGTAAATGCTATAATGTACCACTGTAAGGACAAGCTGTCCTCTATAAATGGTGTAATCAGGCCAGGTATTGTACATAGGATAGACAAGAATACATCAGGTCTCCTAGTAGTGGCCAAGAATAATGCAAGTCACCAAGGGTTAGCAGACCAGTTCAAGCTTCATTCTATTACTAGAGAATACGAAATGATTTGCCTAGGTAGTGTTGACTGGGACCAGATGACAGTGGACAAAAATATTGGAAGGAATCCCAAGGACAGGCTCAAAATGGCAGTTTTGGAAAATGGTGGTAGGAGGGCTGTGACTCATTTTACAGTGATAGATCACCTGGAGGGCTATACCTATATGAAGGCTAATTTAGAAACTGGTAGGACCCACCAGATTAGGGTCCACAGTAACTATTTGAGGCACCCAATTTTGGGAGACAAGCTCTATGGCTATCAGGTCAAGAAGTTTTCCAAGTTAGAAGGCCAGACCCTACACGCTAGGAAACTGGGATTTATACATCCTAGGACAGGGGACTATATGGAATTTGTAAGCGAATTGCCTGATTATTTTAAGAAGATATTGGATACGATAAGGAGATAGGTGGATGACTACGGAAAAAGCTAAGATAATGGATGAAAAGGCCATACAGAGGGCCGTTACCAGGATCAGTCACGAAATAATAGAAAAAAATAAGGGTGTAGAGGATATATGTATAGTCGGCATCAAGTCAAAGGGGATACCGCTGGCCAAGATGATAGCAGACAAGATAGGTCAGATAGAGAATGTTGACCTAGCATGTGGATTTATAGATATCACTGCCTATAGGGATGATGTGAATAGGGATAGGAGTGATATTAGAGATGAGGAATTCGATCTGGATGTCCACGACAAGACAGTTGTCCTAGTGGATGATGTCCTGTTTACAGGTAGGACTATTAGGGCAGCCCTAGACTACATTATAGACAATGGAAGGCCCAAGCTAATCCAATTGGCAGTCCTAATAGATAGGGGTCATAGGGAGCTACCTATCAGGGCCGACTATGTGGGCAAGAATGTTCCTACGTCTAGGCTGGAAAAGGTCCAGGTGAATTTCGAGGAATTTGACCAGGAAAATTCAGTTATAATCTGTGAATAGAAAGTTTGAGGAAATAGATATGTCATTTGACGGAATAGTAGTAAAGTCATTGGTCGGTGAGCTAAGAGAAAAGCTAATCGATTCAAAGATAGACAAGGTATACCAGCCCGAAAAGGATGAGGTCTGCCTAAAAATAAGGTCCAAGGAGGGTGCCTGCAAGCTCTTGTTGAGTGCAAGTGCATCACATCCAAGGGTATATATAGCCAATAAGTACGAAAAGACAAATCCTAAAAAGGCACCTGTATTTTGCATGACTCTGAGAAAATATATCCAGGGTGGTGTCATAGTGGGTATAGACCAGGTCGGATTTGAGAGGATAATTAAAATTTCTGTAGAATCATATGATGAGTTGAGGGAAAAGACTTGTAAGGACCTATATATAGAAATCATGGGCAAGCACAGTAATATAATTTTAGTGTCTGACTTAGAGGGCAAGGTTATAGACTCTATAAAGAGAGTCCCCTTAAGTGTCAGTAGGGCCAGACAGGTATTGCCAGGAGTCAGCTATGAGTTGCCACCTAGCCAGGACAAGCTAAACCCACTTGATATAATAGATGTGGACAAGTTTACCTTGAGGATAAATAGGTCTAAGGGGCCTGTGTTCAAGGCTATATACGGCAATATATTGGGCCTATCTCCACTGCTAGCCAGGGAGGTTTGTGTCAGGGTTGGGCTAGAAGCGAACACTGAAGTAGAAGACCTATCCAATGAAGATATAAGGTCACTTGTGGACTGTATAAACACCATATTTGACGACCTAGACAAAAACAAGGTCTATCCTAGTATAATTATAGACAAGAAGAGGGACAAGATAGTTGAATTTAGCAGTATCAGGCTGAGTCAATATAAAGACCTGACAGAGATTTACGACGACAGTATATCAACAATAATAGAGGACTACTACCTAGCCAAGGACAAGAAGGATAGGATAAATCAAAGAGCCTCTTCTATGAAGAAGAACCTTTCTCTAAAGCTGGATAGGGTCAAGCATAAGATAGACAAGCAGATGATCGAACTCAATGAATCTGAGAATGCTGACAAGTACAGGATAAAGGGTGAGCTGATAACTTCCTATATATACATGATAAAAGAAGGTATGGACAAGGTGGTCTTGGAAAATTTCTATGATAACAACAAGGAGATAGAAATTGACCTGAGGGTCAACCTATCGCCATCAGAAAATGCCCAAAAATACTTTAAAAAATACAACAAGCTAAAGAATGCAGGTGAGGAAATCTCCAAGCAGATGGTCATAAATATACAAGAGAAGGAATACTTGGAAAATACACTTTTAAGTATAGAAAATTGTGACGATGCCAGAGAGCTCAAGGAAATCAGGGAAGAATTGATCAGAGAAGGCTATATCAAGTCCTACAAGATGCCTAAGAAGGACAACAAGCCAGGTACAGATATGAGGAAATTTACGTCATGTCAGGGCAAACTGATAATAGTCGGTAAAAATAACAAGCAAAATGACTATCTGACATTGAGGCTGGCAGATAATGAAGATTTGTGGTTCCATACGAAGGATATACCAGGGTCTCATGTCCTAATCAAGTCTGCTGGTATGACTGTGACTGATGAGGAATTGATAGAAGCAGCAACCCTGGCTGCCTACTACAGCAAGGCTAGGATGTCTTCCAATGTGCCAGTGGATTATACTATGAGGAAAAATGTAAAGAAGCCATCAGGTGCCAAGCCTGGTATGGTAATATACGAAAAAAACAAGACCATATATGTGACACCGAGTGACGAAGCCAAGGCCAAGATAAAGCAGGCCTAGAGGGGGTGAGCCTATGTATTTTAAAAATAGTCAGGGATATAATATATATTACGAAGATAGTGGAAACAAGGAAGAACAGGCGCTTATATTTTTGCATGCCTGGGGTTCAAGTATGGCAGACTTTGCCTATACACTAGACCACTTGGATGGCTATAGAAGGATAGCCTACGACCATAGGGGCTTTGGCAGGTCTGATAAGCCAAATAGGGATATGTCACTTAGGCATTTGGCAACTGACCTAAAAGAAATGATTGACTACCTGGACCTTGATAATGTGGTAGTGGTTGCTTACTCGATGGGGGCCTGTGTCTTGTACAAGTATATAGATATGTTTGGCGAGTACAAGATTAAGAGTTTGGTCATATGTGATATGACCCCCAAGGTGATGAATGATGAAGAATGGAAGCTAGGGATAATGGGAGGTCGATTTGGCCACAAAGAATTTTTGGTCAGTATGGCCAGGCAGTTTGATGATATGTCCGATGCCTATCTGGAGCTATATATGGATATTAATCCAGAATTGAGGGGCAAGGATAATAGGGCCCTTAAGAGGGTCATTGATATGGACCTGGCAGGAAATTCCTATTATTCGATTACGGCAATGTGGTTTTCCATAGCCTATGAAGATTTTAGAGAAGTTGTGAAGAAGATTAAGGTCAAGACAGGTCTATTTTTTGCGACTCCAGGATCCATGATTAATCCTGAGGTTGTAGGGTATCTGGAGGAAAATATTGAGGATAGCTACGTTTGTATGTTTGAGAAGTCGACACATGGATTTGTGGGCAATAAACCTAGGTACTTTACAAGAGAGTTGGAAAAATTTTTGGAGTGTATTTAGGAATATTTATAAGCTCTTATTGGTAACTTGGATTAGAATTAGTAATTTCATATGCTCGATTCAGAAAAATCTCAATGTGCCTTGCACGCAGATTTTTTGCCTAAATAAGGTAATTGGGGGGGCTACAACTGGAAATACATTATGATGAGAGTATAGATGATAAGCTAACAGATATAAGATAATGGCTTTGTAATGAAATTGTCCGAGTAAATTAAAATGCTACTTTAATTTACTCGGATTTTTCTTGTTATGGATATTTTTTTGGTGTATACTTAAAGTAAAATAAAAGTTTTAAAGTCTTAACCTAAACAAAAGATATTTGAGTTATAGAGATCGCTTATTTTGAAAGGAGGGTGTTTTTATGTATATTAAAAGATTTTTAGAAGAACAGGTTTTGGAGGCTTCTAAGTCTTATCCGATTGTGATGGTGTGTGGGCAGAGGCAGGTCGGGAAATCTACTATGCTTTATCATATTAAGGAGGGGGACAGGACTTATATTACTTTGGATGATATTAATGCTAGGCGCTTGGCCGAAACAGATCCTGCTTTATTTTTTGAAACCTATCCTGCACCCTTGATTATTGACGAATTTCAAAGAGTTCCTTCTCTGACTATGGAGTTAAAGAGAATTGTCGATGAAAAAGCCTTAAAAGGCCAGGATAATGAGGGGGATTATTGGCTGACTGGGTCTCAGAAATTTACAATGATGAAAAATGTATCAGAAACTTTGGCTGGTCGTGTGGCTATTTTTGAAATGTCTACCTTGTCATCTGCTGAAATAGAGGAGAGGGAAGTTGGCTTATTTTCACCATCGCTTGATGATATAAGAGCCAGATTTGTTAAGGCGAAGAAAAAGGATGTTCATCAGGTTTACCAGGAAATTTTTAAGGGGGGAATGCCTAAGTTGATCACTTCCAATATAGATCGTGACAGGTATTATTCTGACTATGTTAATACGTATTTGCAAAAGGACATCTCAGATTTTGCCCGTATAGGAAAGATGAGAGAATTTGAAAATTTTTTGACATATATAGCTGCACATACTTCTCAGGAATTAAAATACACTGAAATCGCTAAGTCTATAGGAATATCATCTGTTACAGCAAAGGAATGGGTGTCAATTTTAGAGCAATCCGGTATAATTTTTATACTGCACCCATATTACAACAATATAACCAAAAGACTTGTAAAAACTCCTAAAATGTATTTCTTGGATACTGGATTAGCGGCATATTTATGCAGGTGGCCTAGCCCAGAAACCTTGGAAAATGGGGCTATGGACGGAGCTTTTTTTGAGACTTGGGTGGTTTCTGAGATTGTAAAGAGTTACTATAATTCTGGCAAGAAGGTTGATATATATTATTATAGGGACATTGACCAGAAAGAAATAGATCTGTTAGTTATCTCTGGAACAAAGTGTTATCCAATAGAGATAAAGAAAAATAAGATTCCAAAAGATGCAGATAAGAATTTTGGGGTTTTGAAGAAGATTAATCTAGAAGTGGAGACAGGTTTGGTTCTGTGTATGAGTGATATGATTGTTCCATATAATCGTGGTGTGTTTTTGTGTCCGATTTCTATTTTATAGAATATTGTGTTTAGTGCAGTCAAGCTCGTTGAGGAGGCCTTGTCGCTTATAGAATAGAATGGATGGAAGGCTAGGACTTTTTGTTCTTATGCTAGGTATTGGAGAGACCAGCATCCTGAAAGGTCAAGCATATTTGTATAGAAATAATAGGATTTTGAGGTGTAAAATGAAGAGAATGACTTTGTGTTATTTGCAGAGGGATGGAAAGTATCTTATGCTGCACAGAACAAAAAAGAAGAATGATATAAATGAAGGTAAGTGGATTGGTGTTGGTGGCAAGTTGGAGCCTGGTGAGACTCCTGATGAGTGCGTCCTTAGGGAAATAAAGGAAGAGACTGGATACACTCCGGCAAATTGTGATTATAGGGGGATAGTAGTCTTTACTTATAATGATAATCCGCCAGAGGAGATGTATCTATATACTTGTACTGATTTTGAAGGGCAGGAGATTGTCTGTGATGAGGGTGATTTGGCCTGGATTGATGAGGACAAGCTGTTTGACTTGAACTTGTGGGAGGGTGATAAGATTTTTATAGACCTGGTGAGAAATGGTGATAGGAATTTTTATCTAACTCTAAACTATGAGGATGATAGGTTGATAGGACATGACTTGGTTTTCGATGAGGAATTAATTAGAACAAAAGCGTCTATTTAATTTCGAACTTATCTCCAAAAGTTGGTCATAAAGATCTAATGACTAGAGCTTTGCCTTTTCCTCGATGGAAGAGAATTTTGTTTTTTGCTTGAGTCCTGGTCTATGATAAAAAATATTTTTTTTATATTTCCTTGAATAAAGCCAGTCTTGCTGGGTATCATAAAAACATAAGAGTAGGCGACAAGTAATACATTATAAACGTTGAATATAATTTATGGAGGAATATAAAATGGATAAGAGAACAGTAACAACTTTCGCAGGTAACCCAATAACTTTGTTAGGTAAGGAAGTAAAGGTAGGAGATAAGGCACCAGATTTCGTATGTTTGAATGGTGATTTGAGCCCATTTACATTAAAGGATGTAGCTGGAAAGGTTAAGTTAATAAGTGTTGTTCCATCTGTTGATACAGGTGTATGTGAACTTCAGACTATTAGATTTAATCAGGAAGCTGGAAACTTAGATAATGCTGCAGTTATAACTATCAGTTGTGACCTTCCTTTCGCACAAGCTAGATTCTGTGGAGCTAAGGGTATCGAAAATGCAGTAGTTGTATCAGACTACAAGGATACTTCTTTCGGTTTGAACTATGGATTCTTGATGGAAGAATTCAGACTTCTTAACAGGGGTATTGTAGTAATAGATAAGGATGATATTGTTAGATATGTTGAATATGTAACTGAAAATACAGAACATCCAAACTATGACAAGGCTTTAGAGGTAGCTAAGTCTTTATAATTAGCTTTGCTAATAGAAAATGTCAATTTAAATATAAGTTTGCCGACTTAAATATTTTAATATAATAAAATGAACAAAATGATGTTCACCTGTCAGATGGTGGATATTACAGAAAACAGAGAGGGTGGTTCCTCTCTGTTTTTGTGTTCTGGCATATATGAAATTCACTTACTTGTATATGTCTTGTAAATCTATTGCCTGCAGACTCATAGATGAACCAGCAAGCTAGTGTAATCTTAGTTTTTTAGGTAATAGATTGCCAATTGTGTCCTGTCTCTTAGGTCCAGCTTGACCAAGATTGATGATATGTAGTTTCTGATGGTACCTTCACTGAGGTAGAGTCTGTTTGCTATTTCCTTGTTGCTGAGGCCGTCAGCAATAAGTTCGAGTATGTCGATTTCTCTTTCGCTTAGAAGCTTTATGAGGCTATATTTTTTATCCCTATCAGGTGAATCTTTGGCTTTATCATTAGCTTGATTGTCGAGGATACTGATAGAGTCAAAGACCTTGTTACCAAAGACACTTTGACCTGCATTTGCAGCCCTGATGGCGGGGCATATATTTTCAAAGTCATCTTTTAGGATATAGCCGGAGCTACCATATTTAATGGAGTCCCTGATATATTCCTGGTCTAGGAAGGTAGTTAGGAATATTATTTTTGCATCAGGGTGGCTTATCTTTATGTCTTTCAAGGCATCTATGCCAGTTTTTTCACCTATTCTAATGTCAAAGAGGCATATGTCGGGTTTAAGTTCCTCATACTTGCTGATAGCGTCGTCATAGTTGTGGCCTATGTCGATTACTTCCATATCACTTTCTGATTCTATTATGGTTTTTAGGGCAAAACATATCATCTTATCGTCGTCTATTACTAATATTTTCATTTAATCTTCCTCTTTCAAAATTTTTTATGTATATTTGCAAAAATTCTAAAGCCATCTTTTGTAGATATTTCTACTTGACCACCCAGTTCTTCGATTCTCTTTCTGATAGAAAAGATTCCCATACCACCTGTGTCTGCCGGTATATTTTTACCATTGTCACTAATCTTGAGATAGACTCTTTCCTTCATTTCTACAAGGCTTATGTCAACTCGGCTAGCATTTGAATGTTTGGCTACATTTGTGAGGGCCTCTTTAATGATGTAGAGGATTGAATACTTAAATCTCATATCAAAATCGCTGGTCAATCCATATGATAGGTTGACCCTACAAAAACTAAAGTCTGCAACTAATTTTTCTACTTCATATTTTAGGTCGATTGACTCGCTTTGAAGGTTGTGGAGGCTCTTTCTAACCTCGACCATGCCCTCAGAAAGTGTCTTCTTAATATCGTTTAGAGCTTCTTTTTTTAGGGGGTCCCTTTCTAGGACTATCATGGCTCCTAGCTGGAGTATTGCCCTCGATGTGAGGTGGCCCAGTCCGTCGTGTATGTCTCTGGATATACGGTTTCTCTCGCTTAATATGGCATTTTCAATACGGTCATTTTGGTCTGCATTTAGGCTCTTGTAGAGCTTTTCCAAGTGGTATTTTTCCTTAGAGGAGCTAGAGTAGTAGCTGTAGTACTTGTTTTCTAGGTCTATAGACCTTAGGACTTGTTTTCCTATAAGGCATGCTAGGCTAGTAATCACAGTCAAAAGAGCTATATCATATGTTGGCATAGATCCTATTAGACCCAGTATGGGTATGGAGATAAACATGGCAACTTCCTCTGGCGATATTTTTATTTTATTTATTGAAAAATACATTATAAGAGGGCTAAAGGCTAGGCTATATTTTAGGTTTAGGTAGGATGGCAGGATTTTTCCGGCATCTAGTCCAATCAGTATGATCAGGCATATATTTATAATTACAAGTATGTGGTCAATATTAAAAATCATTGGTGACATAGCCAGTATTAGTCCTATACACATGGGTATTATTACAAAGATGCTTTCAGTTAACCTAAGGGCTAGGAAAAAACAGGCTATAAATACAAGTAGGCCTATATAATTAATTTTTTTTTGATACTTTTGAACCATAATAGTCTCCCTCAGTTTTTTATATGTATTTAAATTAGATAACCAATAACTATCTCTATTATATCAAAAAAACTCCAATAAATTGCCTTATAGTTGAGCTTTTAATCTTGAGTATGAATATATGTGACAAATGTAATATAGGTCAGTGACTAGATACACTAAAAAAGTATTGGAAAGTAGGATAAAATAGATATTAATAAAGCTAGGAGGAGATAATATGCTAGAGGTAAAGAATGTATTAAAGAGGTTTGATGACTTGGTCGCTCTTGATAATTTGAGCATGGATATAAAGAGGGGAGAAATATATGGTTTATTGGGGCCAAATGGTTCGGGTAAGACGACTCTTATAAACTGTATACTGTCACTGAGCGAGTTTGAGAAGGGGGATATAAAAGTTTTTGGAGAGACAATGTCTCCTACTCGTTACGATTTGAAATCAAAAATAGGATATGTACCCCAGGAGATAGCCGTCTTTGATGAGCTATCAGTATATGACAATATAGATTTTTTCTGTGGTCTGTATATAGATGACAAGAGTCTTAGGAAGCAGTATGTTGAAGAAGCTATAGCATTTGTTGACCTTAATGACTTCAGGAAATACCTTCCTAAAAAGTTGAGTGGTGGTCTGAAGAGAAGGTTGAACCTAGCTTGTGGCATAGTTCATAAGCCAGAAATATTGATTTTGGATGAGCCTACAGTTGCAGTAGACCCACAGAGTAGAAATTCAATCCTTGAAGGTATAGTAGACCTAAACAAGAAGGGAACGACCGTTATATACACAACTCATTATATGGATGAGGTTGAACAAATTTGTAGTAGGATTTCTATTATAGATAAGGGGAGGCTATTGGCTACTGGAGACAAGTATGAGCTAAAGAAGCTGGTAGGCCTGACTGATACTCTAATATTAAAGGACATAGATATGGAAAAATTGGACCTAGATAGGCTGAGAAAGATAGGTGGATTGGCTAAGATTGAACTATCGGAAAATGATTTAAAGATAGGTATACTGGATAACCTTGCTATAGCCCATGTCTTCACCTACTTGGAAAATAATGATATTTTCTTTAAGGGAATGGATATTGTGTCACCTAGTCTGAATGATGTATTCCTAGAGATAACAGGCAAGCAGTTGAGAGATGATTTATAGGGGGTGGTTTTGTGTTTGGATTTTTATTTAAGTATGGTATAAAACGTGCAATTTTAAATAAAGAAGCTCTATTTTGGGCTTTGATATTTCCCTTTTTTCTTGCAACTATATATGGAATGATCCTAACTAAGCTAGACAAGCATGAAGACTTTGTGGCCATTCCAATAATGGTAGAGGATCATGCCTATGAGGGAATATTGGGTCAAATAGAGATGGAAGGCAAGAAGGTATTTGATATAAAGGACTATAAGAATCCTGACAAGGCCCTAGAGTCCGGCAAGATTGAGGCTTATATTAGGGGTGATATTATAAAACCTAAGCTGCTTATTAAAAATGATACAGTAAATACGGCTATTGTACATGGTGTGGTATCTCAAATTCACCATATGGGTCTATCTGTTACTGAACTAATGAAAGAGCCTGCCAATAGGTCAAGGATTGATAGTATATTAAAGGACCTGAAAAATACTAGAAAGTATGAAATCAAAAACTCTGAAAATCTAAAGAAGAAGTCTACGGTGTCTGTATATATATATTCACTTTTAGCTATGATTTGTCTGGGAGCATCTACTTTCGGTGTAGCTATAGTAGAGGGGCTGAGTCTCAAATCTGATTTTGATACATCCAAGAGAATATCTGTTTCTCCAATCCCTAGGATCAAGTACTTAATAGGTGAATTTGCAGCTTATTTTTTGATTACAAGTATAAATACACTGGTACTTTATGCCTATATTAGGTATGCTTTAAAGATGGATTTTTCAGGTAGTCAGGCCCAAATCATATGTGGCTTGTTGGCTGGAAATATTATGGCCATGGCCATGGGTATGTTTATAGCTCTGGCTACAAGGATGACTACCAATGCAAAGTTTAGCATATGTGCAGGCCTATATGTCTTTTCATCATTTCTAGCTGGTATGATGAATGCAAGCGTTGCTGGCTTTATTAGCAACAATTTGCCTTTCTTAAATTATATAAACCCTGCAACTGTTTTGACTAGGATGTTTACCTCTCTTTACCTATTTGAGGATTCTAGGCTCTATATGTATTCCATTATGAATATATGCCTTATCAGCCTAGTTTTATTTGTTGGGGGAGTTTTGTTTGCCAGGAGGAATTCATATGACAGTATTTAAGACTTATTTTAAGATAATGAAAAAAAATTCTAGGCCCATGCTCTTGTATATCCTAATTTTTGTTGTAATAGCAGTAGGAATTACTGTATCCTCATACAAGGAAGGGATAAAGACGGATATTAATTCTAATATTAGGATAAGCGTAGTCAACCTAGACAAGGATAATGAGAAGAGTCAAGAACTAAAGGCCTATCTTGAATCAAAATTCAAGCCAGTCAAAGTTAATAGTGATGATAGGTCTATAAAGGAAAGCTTGCTATCATCCTATGTGGACTATGTTCTTAAAATTGACAAGGGTGGTCAGTTAAGATATTACATAAACAAGGACCAGGGCAAGTCCTTTATGGTGAATCAAAAGGCTATGGAGTATTTAGCCTGCTATGATCTGATGGACAAGTATAGGTTTGAGGGCATGAAGGAACCAGATAAAATTCTAAATGAAAAAATTGACATAGACTACCTTGCCCAGTCCAGGGATAATAAGGATAAAAAGAAAAATATGTATGGCTACTACAATGTTACATCATATATCGTTTTTACAGTTTTAATGATAGGTACCTTTGTTGGTCAATCAGCCTTTAACTCTCAAAAGATAAGCGATAGGATAAGAATGACGAAGATTACTAGTAAGAAATTGAACCTAAATTTATTTTTTGCTTCTTTGATGTTTGTAGCTATAGTATGGTTGATATTTTTCCTTCTAGCAGTTGGCTTGTTTGGAAAGGCTGTATTTAGTCAGTATGGAATGAAGTTCGTTATAGCTAGTCTCTTGTATTTAGTGCCTACATCAGCCATGTCTTACCTATTTGCAAATCTATCAAAAAATCCTGCTGTAAATACGGGTATTACAAATATGTTGGGTTTATTGTTTTCATTTATATCAGGAGTATTTATACCATTAAAATACGTACCGTCTTTTATAGAGATTTTTGCTATTGTGTCACCAATGTATTGGAACAATAAGATATATTCAGCCATACTTGATTCATCAACAAATAGTCACAGTATATTAGTCTACGTATTTATACAGGTATTGATAGGCATTGCTTGTTTGTTTATTACTCTAGTTATTAAGAATAAAAGAATGGAAATAAGGGCCTTATAGTGGTATAATTGAATCAAGTGAAACATATAAACACTATCAATTATTTTTAGCTAAAGTAACATGGAAAAAATAGTAGAGTAAATTAAAATATAAATTACTAATTGAGAATATAAAACATTGAAAAATCAACGAAAATAAATTTTTTAAGCTTGCAATTGATAATAAAAGGTGATATAATATATATATCGAAAGATGTATATGAGGGTTGCATGAAATTTATGTGACTTATTTTAGAATAAAATGGAGGTAGACATATGTTACTAGCTAGGAGACGTGCTTTTTGGATAAGTGCCTTATTACTAATCAATGCATTTAATAGGAAGAATAGGGATAAGGATTTGTCCGGTGGGAATGAAGGAAATAATTTGAAGTTGCCATCTTTCAAGAATGCTCTAGAGGTCAAGAGTTCTATACCAGGAAGGGTGAGGTTTTACGCACCTGTTTTGGTGGGAAACATAGAAGCCGCAAATATCTTTATAGACAAGATTAGTAAGATATCAGTTATAAAGTCTTGTAGGGTGAACACTCTTACAGGAACTATAGTGATGGTATATGACCATGAGCAGTTGGACCCTCAAACACTAGAGGGTGCAGTGATAAAGCTATTAGGAATTGATAAGTCAATTGATGAAGGTAGGGTTTCTGAGGTCAAGAAGTTCTCAGAAAAGATATTCGCAGCAGTTAATAACGGTTTGTATGATTTCACAAATGGGCTATTAGATGTAAAGTCTCTGGCAAGTTTGTCACTGTTGGCAGCGGCAATATTTGACCGTAGACGTTATGGTGGGGGTAGGATACCTGGATATGCTACCCTATGTTGGTGGAGCACAAGTCTGTTTTTACAGAAGTAATAGGAGGTAGGAATGTTTAATTTTAAAGCATCTATTCTAAATTTGCTTTTTAAGTTCGAGGTTGTATCAGATCTTCCAGGACGATTGAGGATAAAGGTAAATAACTATAAGAAAATACCAAAAGAGGCAGTGAATTTTCAGAATCAGGCCATGGAAGCTGTCAAGAGGCTAGATGGTGTCAAGACTGTAAAGTTTAATTTTGTGATTGGTACAGTTCTGATAGGGTACGATTGTGACAAGTTGGATTCTAAGACGATTGTCAACTGGTTAAACACTATTAAGAGGTTGGCTCTTGATAATATGGATCTTATAAACAGCCTAGAAGGCAAGGATGAAGAAGAGGTTATAGACATTCTATTTGATATCCTAGATACCAGTGCATCTAAATAACGAAAGGAGTGAATTATTTGATTCAAATGGGAAACATGATTTTTTCGTTAAACGGAAAGAGTGTATCGAATATTGAGGGACGAATGAGGATCAAGTATACAGGTATTAGGTATATCAAAGACCTTTATGCTGAGCTTGTTGATGAGATAGAGTCCTTGTACTATGTCAAGTACGTTGCTGTAAATTCAGTTACAGAGACCATCTTGATAAAGTATGATAGCAATGCAAAGATTGATTCAATGGAGATTTTGGATACTATAGATTATATAGTTCAAAAATACTCTTTGGATGTCTATAAAAATTACATACAAGAGAAAAATCATGACCTAAACAATAGGTATGACGGGGATGATATGTCATCTAGGAAGCTCATAGCTAGGCTATTGGTTAATGGTAGTGTAATACTGGCAACGAGGTTTATACCAGGTGCCAATATACCATTTATAAATCTTCCAAAGTATGACAAGTTTACAACATTGCCAGCTATGACTAGCTTGGCCTTGACATCTCCATTATTTAGGTCTGCTTGGGACGGTCTAGTTGAAGATAAGAGACCTAATGCAGATGCCTTGACAATTATGTCAATAGTTGCCAGTCTTATGCTGGGCAACAGTATATCTGCCTTGACTATAATAGCCTTGTCAGATATAGCGGAGTTTATGACAGCCTATACGGTTGAGCGTACTAGAAATTCTATCAAGAATCTTTTGAGTGTTGAACAGGATACAACTTGGAAGGTGCTTGAAGATGGTAGTTTAGAAAAGTGTAGTGTTGACAAGCTAGCCAAGGATGACCTGGTAGTTACACATACGGGTGAGAAAATATGTGTAGATGGTGAAGTAATGGACGGTGAAGCCATCGTTGACCTGAGTTCTGTATCTGGTGAATATATGCCAGTTATTAAGAAAAAGGGCGAGAAGGTCTTTGCAGGTGGGCTGATTAAGAATGGTACCATCACTGTAAAGGCAGAAAAGGTTGGAGATGACACCGTAATATCTAGGATTATAGACCTAGTTGAAAATAGTGCAACCCAGCAGGCCCCAATTCAGAAGTATGCTGACAAGTTTTCCAATTATCTAGTCCCACTAAACCTACTACTATGCGGTGTGGTATATGGAGTTACAAGATCTACAACTAAGGCCTTGAATATGTTGGTTATCGACTATTCATGTGGTATCAAGCTATCTACAGCAACAGCCTTTTCAGCAGCTATCAACACGTCTGTTAAAAATGGTATCTTGATAAAGGGAGGAGCCTTTATAGAGCAGCTTAGCATGACGGATACAGTCGTATTTGACAAGACTGGAACTATTACAGAAGGTAAGCCTAGGATAAAGGATATCTACCTAGAAGAAGGTAAGGGCTATACTGAGAGAGACTTGGTCAGCTATGCGTGTGCGGCTGAAGAGACATCCTCTCATCCACTATCATACTGTGTACTAGAGTATGGTAAGTTGTTGGGAGTGCAGATTCCAAAGCATGGACCTATAGAGACTGTAGTAGCTAGGGGTACGTGTACAGAGGTAGATGGTGAGTTGGTGCGTGCTGGTAACCTCAAGTTTATGACTGAAAATGGCATAGAACCATCTAGCCAAGCCATTGAATTTGCCATGGGTTCTACTCCAATATTTGTATCATATGGAAAAGACTTTATAGGTGTACTAGGAGCTTTTGACAAGCCTAGAAAAAATATAAAGAGGGCCATCAATATGATGCGTTCAAATGGTATAAATGAAGTTGTTATCTTGACTGGTGATATGAGCAAGCAGGCTCAGGAGGTTGCAGCCAAGGTAAATGCAGATAGCTTTAGGGCAGAATTATTGCCTGAAGACAAGGCAAATGAAATACTAAAGATGAAGTCAGAGGGTACAGGTGTAATTATGGTAGGAGATGGTATCAATGATGCTCCAGCCCTATCATATGCCAATGTAGGTATATCACTGGGTAGCAAGTCTACCGATGTGGCTATGGAAACATCTGACCTAGTGATACATTCAGATGACCCTATTATGATTCCGAGGGTAATCAACCTATCTCACAAGACTATGGGTATAGTAAAGCAGAATTTTGCTTTGGTAGCCGGTATAAATACGGTAGGCCTAGTCTTGGGAGCAACTAGCAATATATCAGTATTCTGGAGTGCTGTAATGCACAATATGAGTACGATTTTGGTGGTTGGAAACTCGTGTAGACTATTGTTCCACAAGTCTTTGAGAGGAGGAATCTAGTATGGGCAGGAAGTGTTTTGATAAAAATATAGAGAAATATATTGAAGTAGATGTAGTTTTTTCGGTTGCAGGTAGGTTGAGGATGAGGGTTGTAGAGGAACCTAATAACCCACTCGATATACTAAATAAATTAAAAGAAAAGACTAAGATAAACAAGGGTATGTATACTGGACCTACCAAGACATTTGTTCTAGAGTACGACAAGGACATAACCGACCTAAATGAGTTGATTCTAACATTCTGTGGCCTGTACTCTAGAGATATAGATATGAGTGAAATAAAGCTAAACTACAAGTTGTCTAACAAGAATGCTATGGGTTACAGTTCACTTGTGTCTTTAGCCTTTATAATCATAGACCTAGGAATGAATTTTATGGGACTAGGTTTAGGTCCTAACTTCAATGGTGATACTTCGGGTCTTGGTATAAGGTCAGGTAAGGGTTCAGAACTAGGTGTCCCTATACTTGGAAATATGAATACCTACAGGAATTTTGTCAGATGGGGAGCCCTTGTGACTACTACAGGAGCTATATTTGAACACGGTTACAAGGAACTGAACGAGAGAGGTGCATTTGACCCAGAGGTAATGTCAATTATGTACCTGCTTAGGTCTATGAATAGGAGTACGTCTGTCAGTGGTGAAAGCAATGCTGGATTGTATTCTCCAGCTATTGCATGGTTGTTGACCTTTGGACGTCATATACTGACAAGACAGGAAAGATCTATAATAATTAGTACATTTGAAGATGAAAATGGTGAAATAAAGGTGGTAGAGGAAGAGAGCAAGTCCTTCTTCTTTAACCAATTTATAGGTTCATGCTTTGATGTGTATCAGAATGTAAGTTTTAAAAAAGGTTTTATGAGATAGGTTTAGTATTAATCCTTAATTAATACATTGTATATATTTATTAACATTATAAGGAGGATTTTGATATGATGTTTAGATTCGGTAATAGAAGAGACGTTTTAAAGGGTGTTGCAATTGGTGTTGGTGTATGTGCTATAGGTTATGTAGCTTATAAAAAGAATGAGGAAACAGTAAATGCTTTCTTGAATAATCACGGTTTCAATATTGAAAGCAACAATGGCTCAGACTACTATTCAATGTCACTAGAAAAGTTGATGGAAACTAAGGAAACTATAGAGGACATTATAGCTGAAAAGGACCTATCAGGTGTTACAATAGTATCAACTGAAGACAAGTAGGGATAGTAAGGACAAAATAAAAAAGCTATGCACTTAAAAGCTGATTTCTGCATTGAGCAGGGGTCAGCTTTTTCATATGTATGACGGGCATGCCGTCAGTCTGTGGTGAAAGTCCACGTAGGGCGTAGTTGCC
>OHAD01000207.1_pt1 | contig 72787 bp, 55 predicted proteins | sample 1577011 | NCBI WGS metagenome assembly OHAD01 (sample SAMEA3541510, study PRJEB24748) | human gut metagenome | biome: human gut; feature: human-associated habitat; material: faeces | place: China | collected 2012 | reverse complement strand
TTCGTAAACTTGGGTAAGATTTTATAGATATTGTTTGGAGAGGACTTAGAATTCACCTTCTTTATTTTTGGTATTACAGATTTCACTTTCCTATATCAATCAGCTTTTTATCAGACAGCTTCAATTTTATAAATCTCCACTTTCCACTACCTCTTGTATCGACTACTCCCGCTATGGTAAGTCCAATATAAAACACTGCGTTTTACAAGACATAAGGCTATGCTTTAGGGAGTGAAAAGCATAGCTTTATACCTTGTAAAGCGTAGCTTTAGCTTCCATATCCTCTCTCCTTTCACCAACAACTACACTGAAGGATTACCCTAAACTCATATTAATATCATTATCTACTTGTAACGATTACAATTTTATAAAGATTTTATGTGAATATTCATTTTTATTTCTTTACTTTGCAAAAGATAACAAAACAGAAGCACGAATATGTACTATGTATATGTAGCAGGTTACATTTTATTAGCAGCAGCCATGCAGCTGTTCACAGGAAACTTTCCTGTTTCTTTTCTCGCCTTTCCGCTGAATATCATCTTTGCGGCGATCTGGCTTTTCCTGTTATGGATACTATATAAAGAATATAATAATCTAAGAATCACCCGTTTTCTCGGTTCATCCAAAGCCAGCGTTTTATCTATCAGCCTGTTTATCGGTGGTTGCCTGATCATAGGACTTTTCCCCCAGCTATCTGAACCGGAAGCCGAAATGCGCAAAGGAATATCAGCCTCATTGGGATGTTACAATTTCATGACTTCATGGATATTCATTTCTATACTCTTATTATTATTAAGCAATCTGGCGATGATCACCATCCACGCCTGTCGGCATCGCAAACAAGCACGCTGGCGCTTTATTCTGAACCATACAGGTTTATGGCTGGCTCTGTTTGCCGGATTTCTGGGTAGCAGTGACACGCAGACATTACGCATACCTTTATATAAAGGTGAACCAAAGCATGAGGCATTCGACATGAATGGCGCATCTTATTATTTAGATTATGATATGGAACTCAATTCGTTCGCTGTAGAATATTACCCGAACGGACGTCCTTCCCGCTTTTCCGCCAATGTACGTTTGGGGAATGAGAACGTTCTGCTGGAAGTAAACCACCCCTATTCCTACCGACTGGGGGAAGACGTCTACCTCACCGGATACGACGTAACGAAAGGCAACGAAAGCAATTACTGCATTCTACAGGTCGTAAAACAACCCTGGAAATATGTGATGGTAGCGGGTATTCTGATGATGCTTGCAGGAGCAGTTCTTTTATTTATAAACGGAGCTAAAGCGTATGATAAACTGGGATAATTTTTATGTATTTGCAGCAGTATCCATCTGCCTATGGCTGGCAGGAGCTGTATTTGCCCTTCGTTCGTCATCGAAGAGTAAGGTGGCAATCGGATTTACTTCCGGCGGCATTATTATATTGGGAGTATTTATTGCCGGATTATGGATATTCCTCCAGCGCCCTCCATTACGCACTATGGGAGAAACCCGCTTGTGGTATTCATTCTTCATGGGAATAGCAGGATTACTAACCTATATCAGATGGAAGTATCGCTGGATTCTCTCTTTCTCGACGTTACTTTCCACAGTTTTTGTGATCATTAATTTGATGAAGCCCGAGATACACGATCAGTCATTGATGCCTGCGCTGCAAAGTGTATGGTTTATCCCGCATGTGACCGTATATATGTTCTCTTACTCCGTTCTGGGATGTGCTTTCATCATCGCCCTGACCGGACTGTTCCGTCATAAAGAAGAATACCTGCATACAGCAGACAATCTGGTCTACGCAGGTGTCGCCTTTCTTTCCATCGGTATGCTACTCGGTTCTCTCTGGGCAAAGGAGGCTTGGGGAAACTACTGGAGCTGGGACCCTAAAGAAACTTGGGCAGCCATCACCTGGATGGGATATTTGCTCTACATTCACCTCCGCCTGTTCAGAAGAACCGGACGGAAAACACTCTACGTCCTGCTCATAGTCTCCTTCCTTGCTTTACAAATGTGCTGGTATGGAGTCAACTACCTGCCGGCGGCCCAACAAAGCGTACATTTATATAATCGTAATAACTAACCTCAAAAAACAAATGTGAAATGAAGAGAAGTACAAAACTAATCGTAGCATTTTTGGTAGTCGTGGCGGCATTGGCAGTCACTTACCGACTGATGCACCGGGTGCCTTCTGCCGATTTGGAAGCAAACGTACAGATGCAACAGATTATTACGGATGCAGGATGCCTGAGATGCCATACCTCAACACCGGAACTACCGTTCTATGCAAATATGCCTGTCGCCGGAAAAATTGTAATGGAAGACGTGAGCAAAGCCTATCGCGCTTTCGACATGACTCAGATGGAGAAAGACATGAAGGAAGGGCGCCCTCTCAATCCGGTTGACCTGGCTAAAGTAGAAAAAGTAATCCTCGACGGAAAGATGCCGCAGGCAAAGTATTACCTTGTACATTGGGGAGCTTCTTTCAACGATGCAAAGAAAGAGGTAGCACTGAGCTGGGTAAAAAATCACCGCATGGGACTGTATACCGATGTAGCGGTAGCACCTGATTTCATTAACGAACCGATTCGTCCTATTGCCGACTCGATCTCAGTCGATGTACGCAAAGTGGTCTTAGGAAATCTGTTGTATCACGACACCCGCTTATCGGCAGACAACACCGTTTCATGTGCCAGCTGTCATGGCCTGGATACCGGTGGCGTTGACAACAAGCAGTATTCTGAAGGAGTAGGCGGTCAGTTGGGCGGTGTCAATGCCCCGACCGTATACAATGCTGCCTATAACTTTGTTCAATTCTGGGACGGACGTGCCGGAACTCTGGCAGAACAAGCTGCCGGCCCTCCATTGAATCCGGTAGAAATGGCTTGCGAGTCATTCGATCAGATCATCAGCAAACTGGCAGAAGACAAGAATTTCGTAGTAGCATTCAACGAAGTATATCCCGACGGATTGAGCGAAAAGAATATCACAAATGCTATTCAGGAGTTCGAAAAGACATTGCTGACTCCTAATTCACGCTTCGACCGTTATCTGAAAGGACAGAAAGATGCCATCACCGCAGATGAAATCGCCGGATACGACCTTTTCAAGAAATATGATTGTGCGACTTGTCATGTGGGAGAAATCCTCGGCGGACAATCTTATGAACTGATCGGTGTACAGCATGATTATTTCGCAGACCGTCAGGCAGAAATGACTGAAGAAGACAACGGACGATTCAAGCAGACAAAAGCAGAGCGTGACCGCCACCGCTTCAAAGTGCCGGGATTGAGAAATATCGAACTGACCGCTCCTTATTTCCACGACGGCAGCATGGCTACTATGGATGATGCGGTTCGCGCCATGGCCAAATATCAGTTAGGCATCGACCTGCCACAACCGGAAGTAGATAAGATTGTCGCCTTCCTCCGTACACTGACCGGAGAGTATAAAGGCAAATTACTGACGAATAAGAACATGATCTGACAAGACCAAACAGAGGCTCCATTTCACCCGAACAGAGCCTCTGATTGATGTAAACAGAGCCTCCGTTTCACCTAAACAGAGGCTCTGTTTTTCTTGCCTGAAAATCAGAGCTTTCCCTTGTACTTTTTACCTTCTTTCCTACTCGTATTCCAATATGTTCCGCTGTCCCCTCTCCACAAAAAGTCCATTCCTTTTGGAGAGTTCAGTTATTTATTTTACTTTTGTCCATCACCAATAAATACTCTGAAAATATGACTTTGATAGACGGAAAAGCCATTTCCGAACAAGTGAAACAAGAGATTGCAGCCGAAGTAGCCGAAATTGTTGCTCGTGGCGGTAAACGCCCGCATCTGGCAGCAATCCTTGTAGGACATGATGGTGGCAGCGAAACGTATGTAGCCGCCAAAGTAAAAGCCTGCGAAGTATGTGGATTCAAATCTTCCCTCATCCGTTACGAAAGTGACGTGACCGAAGAAGAACTACTCGCCAAAGTACGCGAACTGAATAATGACGACGACGTAGACGGATTTATCGTACAGCTCCCGTTACCCAAACATATCTCCGAACAGAAAGTTATCGAAACGATCGACTATCGTAAAGATGTAGACGGATTCCACCCTATCAACGTGGGACGCATGTCTATCGGACTTCCCTGCTATGTATCCGCCACCCCGAACGGTATTCTTGAACTGCTGAAACGCTATGAGATAGAGACGTCGGGAAAGAAATGTGTTGTACTCGGCCGCAGCAATATTGTAGGCAAACCGATGGCTTCACTGATGATGCAGAAAGCGTACCCGGGAGATGCAACTGTTACTGTATGCCACAGCCGCAGCAAAGACCTGGTAAAAGAATGTCAGGAAGCAGATATTATTATCGCTGCTTTGGGCCAACCCAACTTCGTGAAAGAAGAAATGGTAAAAGAAGGTGCAGTAGTAATCGACGTAGGTACCACCCGTGTTCCGGATGCCAGCAAAAAATCCGGTTTCAAACTGACAGGCGATGTGAAGTTTGATGAGGTAGCGCCGAAGTGCTCATTCATCACTCCCGTACCGGGCGGCGTGGGTCCAATGACGATTGTATCACTGATGAAAAATACACTTTTAGCCGGTAAAAAAGCTATTTATAAGTAGAATATTGAAGGACAGTGAAATGTATTTCACTGTCCTTTTCCTTCCCTTAATCTGACAGTTATGAAAACAATTACGATTCTTCCTCTCTTATTATGTCCGTTTCCTGCCTAAGTAACAATCATTCTCGAAAAGACATTATAATCCTCTTGAACGTATGAAAGAACTATTAGTATCCCTTCTCCTGGTTACACAATTCTCTTGTATCAGCAAAGCGCAAGAAAATGATACTACCACACAGATACTGACAACTGACAGTCTGCAAACAGACACCCTTTCGCTTCTTTTTGCAGGTGACCTCATGCAGCATCAAGGACAAATTAACGCTGCACGTACTGCGACAGGAGGCTACGATTATTCCAGCTATTTTGAATATGTCAAAGACGAAATCCAAAGTGCTGACTTTGCCATAGCTAATCTGGAAGTTACTCTCGGAGGAAAACCGTACAAAGGCTATCCCGCTTTCAGCGCTCCCGATGAATATCTGACCGCTATTCATAATGCCGGATTCAATGTACTGATAACCGCCAATAACCATAGTCTCGACCGTGGCAGAAAAGGCTTGGAACGCACCATACAATTAATAGACTCCTTAAAAATTCCACACGCCGGAACGTACCTCAACGCTGAAGAGCGTGAAAATAAATACCCTCTTTTATTAGAAAAAAAAGGCTTCCGCATTGCCATACTCAACTATACATACGGAACAAACGGAATCCCTGTCACTCCGCCCAATATCGTCAATTATATTGATACGACCATTATATCCAAAGATATCGAAGCAAGTAAAACACTGAATCCCGATGCGATTATTGCTTGTATGCATTGGGGGATCGAATACCAGTCACTCCCCGACAAAGAACAGAAGTTTCTGACCTATTGGCTGCTTCAAAAAGGAGTAAATCACATAATCGGTTGTCATCCGCATGTTGTGCAACCTATCGAAGTTCGCGAAGACAGTCTGACAAACGAGAAGCATCTGGTAGTATATTCATTGGGAAATTATATTTCCAATATGTCCGCCCGTCGCACGGATGGCGGCTTGATGGTCAAAATGGAATTAGTAAAAGATAGTACCACCCGACTCAACCATTGCGAATATAGCTTGGTATGGACAGCCCGTCCCGTTCAATCGAAAAAAAAGAATCATCAATTACTACCGATTAATTTCCCTACTGACTCCATTTCCGTAAATGCACGTAACTCTCTGAGAATCTTCGCAAATGATGCGCGAGCCCTCTTCAACAAGCATAATCGGGGAATAAAAGAATATCTTTTTTATAAAAAAAAGTAGCAGAATCTTTTGGAGATTTAAAGATAATATCTATCTTTGCACCGCGTTAGAGAAACGCAGACATGGTGGATGTAGTTCAGTTGGTTAGAGCGTCAGATTGTGGTTCTGAATGTCGCCGGTTCGAGTCCGGTCTTCCACCCCCAAAAGAAAGACTAAAAGACAAGTCCTGTAAAGCGAAAGATTTACAGGACTTATTTTTTATTAATACAATAGCTTTATGGAAAACAACAAAAAACTGACTCGTTCCAGAAAAGAACGAATGATAGCCGGAGTATGCGGAGGTTTAGCCGAATACTTGGGATGGGACCCTACTCTAGTAAGAATAGTCTATGCGCTGGCTACCATCTTCACTGCTTTTGCAGGAATCATTATTTACCTTATTCTATGGATCATTATGCCGGAAGAAAGGTATAGCGACGGATACAGTGGCAGAATGAATCAACGTTTACATTAGTATTGCTTTCATATCCATCCGGAGCATTTACTTTAAAGATCCGGATGGAAATCTTATAGAGGTCCGTACATTAATATAATTCAAGTCCGAACTCATCTTTCAGTTGCATGAGCGCCTGATTCTTCTGAGCCATCATCTGGAACTTCTCAACACGACCAACCGCCCGAACAGTTTCCGTAGGTTCACTGACCCGTACTGTCATCGCCACTTTGCTGTTCTTCAATCTTCCACGAAGGTAAGTCTGTAATTCCGGAATCAAAGCTGTAAAATCTTTAGCAGCAATCTCATTATCGACCACTACTTCAAAAGTAGTCGAATTATTCAATAATACCGGACGTATCACTTGCATACGCTTTGCTATAGCTACCTGTTCTTTGGGTAACTGTCCCGCATATTCCTGCCAGTAATAATTCAAATCTCTGTCGTTGAAGATAAAGTCTTCTTCCGGCTGTATTTGAACCTGAGCAACATTGTTTTTGGCTGTATTCTGAGCAGCCTGATCACGTTGCGGATTTTTGATAGATACTCCCAGACTAGACATCTTCATCACAGGAATCTTCCGTTCCTCTTTGGAAATCGAAGAAATTCCAGCACTCTGTGACGGAGCGGAAGCAGTATTTACCGGAGCAGCAGCCCCCGAAGCAACAGATACCTGCGGTTGACGCACAGCAGTATTAGCGGCAGACGGAGCAGTAGCCGGAGACGGAGCAGTATGAACAGTAGTCTGTTGAGCAGACGTTGCAGAAGCGACCTGCGGCTGCTGAGCTGCGGCAGGTTGGGTGAATACGGGTTTTATGGTCTGCTTAGGGCCACGCCCACCACTTACGTCATCCCCCTCGGTGGTAAGCTGGGCAACCTGTATCAAGGTCAGTTCCACCAGTAAGCGCTTGTTCTTGCTGGCACGGTAATTCAAATCACAATCATTGCAAAGTTTCATCGCACGGTAAAGAAACTGCAACGGGCATTTCTGCGCCTGTTCCTGATAACGCTGACGTATGCTCGCCCCTACTTCCAGTAATGGCAAGGTAGCGGCATCCTTACTGACCAGCAAATCCCGGCAATGCGAAGATAATCCGGTGATGAAGTGACTACCGTCAAATCCTTTATTCAGTACATCATTGAAAAGCAACAACGCATCACTCACCCTGTTTTCAAGAAAACAATCCGTCAGACGGAAATAATATTCGTAATCGAGAACGTTCAAGTTCTCAATAACACTCTTATAAGTAATATTCCCTCCCGTAAAACTCACTACCTGATCGAAGATAGACAATGCGTCACGCATACCTCCATCCGCTTTCATCGCAATGACATTCAGCGCTTCGGGTTCTGCCGTAATATTTTCTTTTGCAGCAACGTACGACAAATGATTCACCGTATCTTCGACACTGATCCGGTTAAAATCATAAATCTGGCAACGGGAAAGGATAGTCGGAAGAATCTTATGCTTCTCCGTCGTAGCCAGAATAAAGATAGCGTGACGGGGAGGTTCCTCCAATGTTTTCAAGAATGCGTTGAAAGCGGAAGCCGAGAGCATATGCACCTCATCGATAATATATACCTTATATTTACCGATCTGTGGCGGGATGCGCACCTGTTCCACCAATTGACGGATATCATCCACCGAATTGTTGGAAGCGGCATCAAGTTCATGGATATTATACGACCGCTGTTCGTTGAAAGCCACACACGATTCGCATTCGTTGCAGGCTTCACCATCGGTAGTAGGCGTCATACAGTTGATGGTTTTGGCGAAGATACGCGCACAAGTAGTCTTTCCCACCCCGCGCGGTCCGCAAAACAAATAAGCATGAGCCAATTTCTGGGTAGCGATTGCATTCTTTAATGTAGTAGTCAACGCTCGTTGTCCCACCACCGATTCGAATGTGGACGGACGGTACTTACGAGCTGATACAATATAGTTCTCCATATCCGGGATTCTCTCTGTTTTTTTTGATTTTTCGCTTTCAGTGCAAATGTACACAAAAAAGTGATAAGTAATAAAGGATAGAGAAAGAAGTTTTGAACCTAAAGCGGTAAGTTTTTAAGTTATTAGTTTTATCTTTGCGGATATAAAAAAGAGAAATTATGGATAAACTGATCACTATCTGGAGTTTCATATGCCGGCGCAAGTATCTTATCACCGTCGTTGCATTTGCTGTTATCATTGGTTTTCTGGACGAGAACAGCCTGTTCCGCCGTCTGGGATACGAACGCGAAATCAGCCAGCTGAAAGAAGAGATAGAAAAATACCGGGCGGACTACGAAGAGAACACCAAACGTCTCAACGAGCTGAACAGCAATCCGGATGCTATCGAACAGGTGGCACGTGAAAAGTATCTGATGAAGAAGCCCAACGAAGATATTTACGTTTTTGAAGATAATAAATGAAACAATTAGTACCCGCACTTTTCGCCGTAGGCGCAATCATGGCTCTCACAGGGGCTGCCGTATACATCACCGGATGGAACTATGCTCCTTATATCTATACCATCGGAGCCGGATTCATTGCTCTGGCACAAGTAAACACACCGGTTAAAGGAAAAAGCAAAATATTAAAACGTCTGCGTATCCAGCAGATATTCGGAGCACTTGCGCTGATACTTACGGGGGCTTTCATGTTTACCACTCGCGGAAATGAATGGATTGCCTGCCTGACTATCGCTGCCGTACTTGAACTTTACACCGCTTTCCGCATTCCACAGGAAGAAGCAAAAGAAGAGAAATAAAAAAAACCTGTTCAAAGCTTCTCAGTCTTGAACAGGCATCAATTTATTAAAATCATGAATGCCCTTAGGAAACCCAAGGGCCTAAAAAAACATTTTTATTTCTTAGCAGATGAATATCTGGCATTCAATCCATCTACAATTTCTTTTGTGATATTATATGCACTATCAGCATAAAGCAGATTATCGAAACCTGTGTTGCTGAAGATCAGGCTATATCCACGAGTTTTATTATATTCTTTCAGGAAAGCGTTGATAGAATCACGGAAAAGCAGACTGTTAGCATTATTGTCTTCCATCAGGCCATTTTGAAGTTTATTGCTCAATTCCTGCAAATCCTGTTCCATTTTAGCCAAACGATTGTATTCCTGCTGAGCTCTTTCGGGTGAAAGGAAAGCATTGCTTTCATATTTCTTTTGGAATTCCTGTTTTTCTTTGTTCAAAGCTGTCATCTTCTGGTTCAGCGTCATGCGAACATTTTCGCTCTTCTTTACCATAGCCTCATTCAAGTCAATACAGAAATTGTATTTAGCCAACAAGGTATCTATTTCAACATAAGCTATTTTCATTCCAGACAATTCTGCATTAGCCGAAGCCGGAGTAGTTGCAACTTGATTATCAGCTTTGCCGGCGCATTGTGAGAATAAAACGATAAACGCAAGTGCAGCTAAACCGTTCATGAGGTAGTTTATTCTATTCATAACTCTAAAATATTGTTTTTAATTAATTAGTTCATACTATCGTTCAAGGCTTTTTCCAACTCATCAATAGAAAAACGTGATTTCTTTTGTGCTTCACGATCCTGCGACTGCGCACAACCGATTCCTTTCTTACGCAACTCTTTATTACCGCTCACATGACCATTAGGGAACTTCCCCCCCTTCGTAAAGAATACTTTCACCCCCAATAATAGCAGGGAAATAGCAACTATTAACAAAGTTATCAGTATAGTCTCAACCATTTCTATTAATTTTGTGAGTGCAAAGATAGGCTTTAATGAGAAATGAGTTCAGATAAGTCAAGCAAATTAACCATATTTAGCAATAAGAGGAAGCAAAATGAACCTCCTATTCCTATTATAAAAGAAAAAAGCATGGAAAAAAAAGACCTTAAGCCGGCTGGCGTATTCAAGTATTTTGAGGAAATCTGCCAAGTGCCGCGTCCTTCCAAGAAGGAAGAGAAAATAATTGCCTACCTAAAGGCATTCGGAGCAAAACATAACCTGGAGACCAATGTAGATGAAGCAGGAAACGTACTGATCAAAAAGCCTGCCACTCCGGGCAAAGAAAACTTTCAGACTGTCATATTGCAATCGCACATCGACATGGTGTGTGAAAAGAACAATGATGTACAGCACGACTTCCTCACCGATCCCATCGAAACAGAAATAGACGGAGAATGGCTGAAAGCCAAAGGAACTACCCTCGGAGCTGATAACGGTATCGGTGTAGCTACCGAACTGGCTATCCTGGCGGATGACAGCATCGAGCACGGCCCGCTGGAATGCCTGTTCACCGTAGATGAAGAAACCGGTCTGACCGGAGCTTTCGAGCTGAAAGAAGGTTTCATGAGCGGTGATATTCTGCTGAACCTCGACTCCGAAGATGAAGGAGAAATCTTTATCGGATGCGCCGGAGGTATCGACTCCGTTGCAGAGTTTAGTTATAAAGAAGTAGAAGTCCCCGCAGGATATTTCTTCTTCAAAGTAGAAGTAAAAGGACTGAAAGGCGGACACTCCGGTGGTGATATTCACTTGGGACGGGGCAATGCAAACAAGATACTGAACCGATTCCTGTCCCGAATGGCTAACCGTCAGGATCTGTATCTCTGCGAAATAAACGGAGGTAACCTGCGCAATGCCATCCCCCGCGAAGCATACGCTATCTGTGCAGTTCCCGAAGATGCCAAACATGACGTCCGCACGGAACTGAATATCTTCACCAGTGAAGTAGAAAACGAACTGGCCGTTACCGAACCGGACCTGAAACTGGTTCTTGAATCGGAAACTCCCCGTAAGATGGCTATCGATCAGGATACTACTACCCGCTTGCTGAAAGCATTGTATGCTGCTCCTCACGGTGTATATGCCATGAGTCAGGATATCCCCGGACTGGTAGAGACTTCAACCAACCTTGCTTCTGTCAAAATGAAACCGAACCATATTATCCGCATCGAAACCAGCCAACGCAGCTCTATCTTATCTGCACGCAATGACATGGCGAATACGGTTCGTGCCGTCTTCCAGCTGGCAGGCGCCGATGTGACCTTCGGTGAAGGTTATCCGGGATGGAAGCCGAATCCTCATTCGGCTATCCTCGAAGTGGCAGCAGAATCTTACAAACGACTTTTCGGTGTAGAGGCGAAAGTGAAAGCAATTCACGCAGGACTGGAATGCGGTCTGTTCCTCGACAAGTATCCGACATTAGACATGATTTCTTTCGGACCTACCCTCACCGGAGTACACTCTCCAGACGAACGGATGCACATCCCTTCCGTTGAGAAGTTCTGGAAGCACCTGTTGGATATTCTGGCACATGTTCCTGCCAAGAAATAACAGTCAGGTAAGACATCATAGAAAAGATGATGGTGATAGCAGAAAAATATTTGTTATGACCGTCATCTTTTTTATAATGCTCTTTTTTGTGCCCTCTTATATCATAGGGCAAACATCCTTTACAAGGCAAACTTCCCTTATCGAAAAAGAATCGTTCAGCAATAAACAATCTGTTTCCCAAAAGAAGTCTTCCGCTGAAGAACGAATCCCCTTTCGTGTCATGAGCTGGAATGTTGAAAACCTCTTTGATACTCACCACGACACACTAAAGAACGATAACGAATTTCTCCCCGACGCTATCCGTCACTGGAACTACACCAAGTACAAGAAGAAACTGGCTGATATGGCCCGTGTCATCACTGCCGTCGGTGAATGGAATCCACCCGCCCTTGTAGGTCTTTGTGAAGTAGAAAACGACAGCGTACTACGTGACCTCACACAACGTTCTCCTTTAAAGGAACTGGGGTATCGGTATGTTATGACAAGTTCTCCCGATCTGAGAGGGATTGATGTCGCTTTATTATATCAACGTGACCTATTCAAATTATTATCTTTCCGGTCTATCCCCATTCCCTCATTCAAGCATCATCGCCCCACAAGAGATTTACTGCACGTCAGCGGACTATTATTAACCGGAGATACACTTGATGTAATCGTCTGCCATCTGCCTTCCCGGTCCGGTGGAGCCAAGGAATCAGAACCTTACCGGCTACACGCCGCCCGAATACTACGCACAGAAGCCGACAGTCTGCTGAACATCCGCCTTCATCCGCAACTGGTCATCATGGGAGATTTCAATGACTACCCAACCAATAAATCCATCAAAGAGATATTAGAAGCTACTGCCCCCAAACACTCAGTCACCTTCCCCAATCCCCGAAAACTCTACCATCTGCTTGCCCGAAAAGCAACATCCCGCCATTTTGGCTCCTATAAATATCACGGAGAATGGGGATTGCTCGACCATTTGATTGTATCCGGCAATTTACTCGATGCTTCCTCTAAATTCTTCACCGGTGAAGACAAGGCAAATGTTGCCCGTCTCCCCTTTCTATTAACTGAAGACAAGAAATACGGTGACGACGAACCTTTCCGTACCTATAAAGGAATGAAATATCAGGGAGGAATCAGTGATCATCTTCCTATTTACGCAGATTTTGAACTAATTATATACTAGCCGAAAGAGTTTTTTATGTTAATAAACGGGGTTCGATACAAAATTTACTTATTTTTGCAGGGTTTACAGCATTTACAAAAAAATACCCCCAATGGAAACCTTTGACGAAAAACAACTTCTGAAGGCTATTAGCGAAGGAGATGAGAAAGCCTTTAAAACTTTCTTCCTATACTACTATCCCCGCATCAAAGGGTTTATCAACGGACTACTGCAATCGCAGGAAGAGGCCGAAGATTTATCGCAGGACATCTTTCTTACGTTATGGAACAACCGCTCATCTCTCCATACCATCAATAACCTTAAACCTTATCTTTTCCGCATTTCCAAAAATGCGGTATACCGGCACATCGAACGCGCACTACTGTTCAGGAACTATCAGCAGAAAGAAACTGAAAAGTATAGCCCGCCACAGGAAAGCAACGAAACAGATGACACCATCCATCTCAAAGAACTCGAACTATTGGTGACAATGGTTGTAGAAAAAATGCCTCCGCAACGACAGAAAATATATAAGATGAGCCGGGAATCAGGAATGAACAACGAAGAAATAGCCCGCGAACTAGGCATCAACAAACGAACAGTAGAGAACCACCTTTCACAAGCACTTACCGACATCCGAAAAATATTATTCATAACCTTTATTCTATTTTTCTAAAAAAAAGTAGCATAGAGACTGTGCGTAATTAATCAGTTACGTATCTTATATATGTAACCACACCTAAAATGCGCTAATATGTCGAACGCTCATAAAATAATTAAAAACTTTACTTCCGATAAGTTCAGTCCTGAACTTAAAGAGAAGTTATGGAAATGGCTTGTCGACTCCAGTGAACAGGCAGAGAAAGAAGAAGCATTGATGGAATTATGGGAAGACCAGAATTTCAAGGCCGATGCAGGTACCGAACGTTCTTATCAGAATTTCCGCAGGAAGATTGCCCCCCGACAGCGGAAGGCAACCGCAAGGTATACCTTACGCAGATGGGCGCAAGTGGCGGCTGTATTATTGATTCCCCTACTCTCTATAGTGGCATCCTACCTATATATACAATCGAATGAAGAGCATACAGAACTTGTCGAGTACTATGTGCCCAGAGGCGAACAAAAGCAGATTACCTTGCCCGACGGCACCACAGCATACCTCAACTCAGGAACCTTACTGGTCTATCCGCAAAAGTTCACAGGAGATATCCGTTCGGTATATCTGATAGGAGAAGCCAATTTTGACGTAAAGAAAGACAAGCAACATCCATTTATCGTCAAGACCAACCATCTGAAAGTAAAAGTATTGGGAACTAAATTCAACGTACACGCTTATGCAGAAGACGAGAAGACAACCACTACTTTGGAATCGGGTTCCGTAGTCGTTCAGAAAGCAAACAATGAGGATATCATCACCCTCACACCGAACGAGCAACTGGAATATGATAACCCGTCCGGAGAATTTAATAAAAAGATTATCGACGCCTCTGTCTACTCCGGCTGGACCAGAGGCGAGCTGAACTTTGCGGCAATGACTCTCAGCGATATTTTCATTACGATAGAGAGAATATACGACATACACATCATCGTCCCTCCGCATCTGGCTACCACCGATGTATATACCATCAAGTTCAAACAAAAAGCTCCTATCAAGGAGATCATGAATATCGTGACCAAAACCATAGGAAACATAGACTATAAAGTCGAAGACGAGAACATTCTCTTAATTTATTCACCCCTAAATAAGAAAGGAGGCCGATAGACAGAAAAAAGGGAGTCGATATTTCGCGGATACCAACTCCCCCAAATCAAAATTACTTCATTTAAATTAGTTGTGTACACTTAAATTAGTATTAATGATTAACTCACAAAAGTATGAAATTTTATAAATTGTCGGGCATAGGTTATCCCGTAAAAATTCATAAATTTTATATATTGTTATTCGCTTTATGTTTTTATAACATAGCCTATGGGCAAAATCAGCCAATAACAGTATCTATGAAAAACCAACCTCTATTAAAAGTATTCGAAATCATTGAAGATCAGACCGATTTTAGTATCGCTTATAATCAGACGAAACTGGACGTGAAACAAAAGGTCAGCGCCAATTTTGTCAGGGAAGCAGTCTCTTCCGTTCTGAACTCCGTACTCAAAGGAACAGGATTCACTTACAGGCAAGAAGGTAAGCATATTATTATCATTCCTGTCCCGGCAAAGGCAGAAGCAGCCCCCAACAACACTACTTCTACCCAGCAGTCCATAAAAATACGGGGAACCGTAACAGATGCGCAAGGTGAACCTCTAATTGGAGCAAACGTTCTGGTCGACGGCAGCAAACAGGCGACCATTACCGACATGAACGGGGAATTCTCACTGGAAGTGCCTGCCAACAGCAAGTTACGGGTTACTTATATCGGTTACGTCACACAAGAAGTAACAGTCAAAAACAAGACACTTTTCAACATACAGCTACAGGAAGATACCCAGACTATGGATGAAGTGGTAGTCATCGGATTCGGTACACAGAAAAAAGTGAATATGACCGGCGCTGTAGCCTCTGTAAATATCAAAGAGTCGTTGGGCGACCGCCCGATTACCAACGTTTCGGCTGCCCTACAAGGAGTCGTGCCGGGACTAAAAATTGAATCGACAACGGGAACTCCGGGAGACGACATGACGTACAATATCCGTGGAACAACCTCCATCAATGGTGGTGAGCCTCTCGTATTGGTCAACAACGTACCGATGGATATCAACATGATTGATCCGCAGGATATTGAATCTGTCTCTATTTTGAAGGATGCCGCTTCCGCAGCTATCTACGGTGCCCGCGCAGCTTTCGGTGTGATTCTGATTACTACGAAGCAGGGTAAAAAGGACATGGCTCCCAGATTCAATTACAACAACAACTTCTCTTTCTCGAAAGCATCGGAGCTTCCGCAGAAAGCAAGTCCGTTGGAATCGGTACTGGCGTACAAGGAAATGGGATGGGCAAACGATACCTATGTAGACGGAAAAAACATCACCCAATGGGAAGGCTACATACGAGACTATCAGGCGAATCCTTCCAATTATCCGAACGGATATATTTTCGACGATCAGGGCAACCTGTTCCTGATGCGGGAGAATGATATGTTTGCCGATATGATGGATAACTTCGGATTCATGCAGAACCACAGCTTCTCCGTATCGGGAGGCAGCCAGCGTACCAGCTACCGACTAAGCCTGGGATATACCGGTGAGGACGGCATTCTGGTAACGGACAAAGACAAATTCGACCGTATCAATATGTCCAGCTTCCTGAGTGTCGACGTAAACAAGTGGCTGACCACCCAACTGGATATCAGATACGCGAACTCCACCCAGAACAAAGTGGAGCAAGGCGGACGAAACGGTGTCTGGGGAAGTGCCATGTACTTGCCGTCCTACCACAACATCCTGCCATACGAACAAGACGGCATCGAATATCCTGCCGAAACGTCCGCTACTTTCGTACGCTACGGAGAACCGAGGGTGATCAAGAAGACCAACCTGCGTACTTTGGGACGTGTCATCATCTCTCCGCTGAAAGGACTGAAAATAACAGGTGAATATACCTACAACCGGATCACCGAGTACAACCGGATGTACGTCAACAAATACAAGTATATAGGATTCAACTTTACAGGGCTGCTGAACAATGTAGAGAACTCACGTTATGCCCTGACGCAAGGTTTCACCAATTACAACGCTATTAACGCATTCGCCAATTACGACTTTTCAATAGGTAAACATGATATCTCTATTATGGGTGGTTACAATCAGGAAGAGAGTCATAAGGAATCGCAATGGTCGCAGCGCACGGACGTATTACTGGAAAATCTGCCGTCGCTCTCCGGTTCTACCGGAACGGCATCCGTCACCGACAGTTTCGATGAATATGCTATCAGAGGTTTGTTCTACCGTGTCAATTACACTTACGACGGTAAATACATGTTCGAAGCCAACGGACGCTACGACGGTACATCCCGTTTCCCGAAAGACAGCCGTTTCGGTTTCTTCCCTTCCTTCTCCGCCGGATGGCGCATTTCGGAAGAAGCATTCATGAAGAATACCAAAAGCTTCCTGTCTAACTTGAAACTACGTGCCTCATGGGGCTCTATCGGCAACCAGATCATACTGAAGCCGGACAACACTCCGGAAAACTATCCCTACATCCCTTCCATGTCACCTTACTTGACAGAATGGCTGGTGGACGGACAAAAGACGACTACACTGAATGCACCGGCAATGGTCAGCAGCAGTTTCTCGTGGGAAAAGGTATATACACTGGACTTCGGAGTCGATTTCGGATTCTTCGACAACCGCTTTAACGGTACTTTCGACTGGTATCGCCGCGACACCAAAGGGATGCTGGCACCCGGTATGGACCTACCGTGGGTAGTGGGAGCCACCGCCGCCAAACAGAACGCCGCTGACCTGAAGACGTACGGCTGGGAACTGGAACTGAACTGGAGAGACCGCATCAACAAGGACTGGAGCTACCGGATCGGATTCAACCTGTACGACTCACAAAGTGAAATCACGAAATACAATAATGAGACCAACCTGCTAGGCGACAAGATTTACCGCAAAGGCATGAAAATGGGAGAAATCTGGGGATATGTCACCGACCGCTTCTACACGGAAGACGACTTCAACGCAGACGGTACACTAAAACCGGGAATCCCCATTCCGAAAGGAGCAGGAAAAGTTTTTCCGGGAGACGTGCTGTATAAGAACTTCGATGACGATACCGAAACCATCTGGAGCGGCGAAGGAACCGCCGACAATCCCGGCGACCAGCGTATCATCGGTAACTCGACTCCACGTTTCCACTACGGCATCACCGCAGGAATCAGCTGGAAAGGACTCGACCTCTCTATCTTCCTCCGAGGCGTAGGCAAACGGGATTATTGGCGCACCGACCAGATCGCATGGCCTACCGGAGGCTGGGGAAGCCTGTTCAAAGAAACTCTCGACTTCTGGACTCCGACTAACACCAATGCCTATTATCCGCGTGTGTATTCCAACGACGGGGTAAACACAAGCTACAACCACTGGAAACAGTCGAAGTATCTCGCCAACGCCTCTTACCTGAAACTGCAAAACATCACGCTTTCCTATACCTTGCCCAAAGTATGGTCCCAGCGTCTCTACTTCGACGATGTGAAAGTATTCTTCAGCGGAGAGAACCTCTACACGTGGGATCACCTGCCGGAAGGATTGGAAACCGATATGCTGTCAAAAGGTGCCTGGGAATATCCGTTCATGAGAAAATTCTCTTTCGGTATCAATGTTACATTCTAATAACCAATGTATTATGAGAAAATATTTAATCTTTATATGTACAGTTTTGTTAGCAAGCTGTCTCAATAACGATTTCCTGGAAAGGTATCCTTTGGGAGACCCGACTGCCGAAACGGCTTTTGAAACATACGACAATTTCAAGGCATACGCCTGGGGATTGTATGAAACCCTGCCTTCATTGGGCTATGGCTCGGAAAATTCTACGGACGACATCTCGTACAACCAGACAAGAGGAACCAGCGAAAGCAACTGGATCAGAAAACTGGTGACCATCCCCGACAAGAAAGACAATACTTCCTGGAACTATTACAGCTATATCCGAAGGGTCAACCTGATGCTCGACCGCATTGACGGTTCGAAAATGACGGATGTAGAAAAGGCGAACTGGCGTTCCGTCGGTTACTTTTTCCGTAGTTACCGCTACCTGTCTCTCCTGTCGGCTTACGGTGGCGTACCCTGGATTGATCATGTGCTGAGCGACGACGAAACAGAACTGATCAAAGGCCCTCGTGCCCCCAGAGATGAAATAGCCGGTCACATTCTGGAAGACCTGCAATTTGCCGAAAAGAATATCAACGTGAACGGAGAAGGCAGAAACACCATTAACAAGGCTTGTGTACAGGCTTTACTCTCCCGCTTCTGCCTTTTCGAAGGTACCTGGCGCAAATATCACGGACTCAACAACGCCGAAACCTATCTGCGGGAATGCAAACGGGTATCCGCCGAACTGATGCAGACTTATCCGAACGTGGCGGACTGCTACGACGACCTGTTCTGTTCACTGGAACTGAAAGATGTTACCGGCGTCATTCTGTACAGAGAATATTCGGATGCTGTCGGTGTAGTGCACGCTGTCAGCATCGGAGGAACGACCGCTACCTCTTTTTACAATCCGACCCGCGACTTAGTGGACAGTTACCTGTGCACGGACGGAAAGCCGCGCTGGACCAGTGACGCCTACCTGGGCGACAAGGATATATACGACGAGTTCAGCAACCGCGACCATCGTTTGTGGCTGCACGTCACTCCCCCCTACCGGGTAGACCGTTCGGCTTCCAGCACAGCCTGGGACAATAAATGGAAATTTACGGATACCCCCAAAGACCGCAGTTTTATCGACAGCCTCACCGTCCGCGTGGGAATCGGATATGGCACCAGTAAGGAACGACAGAAGTTATTGCCATTCCGTCAAGGGTATGACGGTGGTATTCTGGGTGCAGCGCCTCACTTTGACTTCTATCTGGAGAACCAGCCGTGGTATAAGTCCGCCTTCGGATATAATAACTGGAAATACTACTGCTGTTACCTGAGCATGGGCAGCCAGCGAAATGAAGAGACGGATATGCCTATTTTCCGCATCGAAGAAGTCATGCTGAACTACGCGGAAGCCATGTGCGAACTCGGCGAGTTCGACCAGACAGTTGCCGACGCCACAATCAACAAACTGCGCCCGCGTGCCAATGTAAAACTCATGAAAGTCTCGGAAATTAACTCAGCCTTCGACCCGAAACGTGATCTCGGAAATCCGGATTACCCCAACGACTACGAAGTGAGTCCGCTATTATGGGAAATACGACGGGAACGACGCATCGAACTGTTCTCCGAAGGATTCCGTTTCGACGACCTGAGAAGATGGAAGAAATGCCACTATGCACTGAAAAAGAAACTCGGACAATACGTACGTACATCCGATTTCACGGCAGGCACCAACGTGACTATCGACGGCGGCGGCTCCGAAGGATATCTCGAATTCCATCCGAAACAGAGTCATCTATGGCCGGATTACTATTACCTCAATCCTATTCCACGCAACGAACGGGTACTGAATCCCCAACTCGAACAGAATCCGGGATGGGAGGAAGGAAATTAACCGGTAATCCATCACCAACCGGATAATCCGGAACTAACCGGAAGAGGCTGTGGCAAATATTGGCTCTTCTTGACAGTCATCCCAATGACAGGACAAGCATTTCGTCATTAGCGTAGCTGAATGACCTTGATATTTGACACCGCCTCTTCCTTCTTTAATTGTACTGATTTCGTAAGTTTACTCAAAAGAATAATTGAGTAGTTGAAATATATTCGTATTTTTGAGACATCAGACAAATACGGGTAATCCTTTTGCCGACACTTACCAAATCTAAATAAACACACTGTACCCCATGAAGCACCTATTTTTCACAATTCTCTTTCTTCTAGCATACACAGTCACCGCCCGCGCCCAAATCGTATTTCCTACCCCCAATCAAGTGGAAATGCAGACAGGCAACCTGATTTTAGGTAAAAAGGTTTCTATGTATGCCGAAGACACTACCGCTTTTTATCTGAACCTTTTCCGGAAAGAGGTACTCTCCCACACTCCCGTCAAATGGCAAAAGAAAGAATCCAAAGCCGATATCTGCTGGATAACCGACTCATCCCTGCCCCCCGAAGGCTACCGGATCAAGATTCATCCGCGACAGATGGTAATCAGCGCCTCCGACAAAGGAGGATTCACCTACGCCGTACAAACGCTGCGCCAGTGGGTAGCCGGCTCAAGAAAGCACATCACCTTTGCCTGCGCAAGCGTGACGGACTATCCCCGCACACAATGGCGCTGCTTCTTACTGGACTCCGGACGTCAGTTCCAAAAGACTGCCACCATCAGAAAGTATATCGACATGGCTTCACTGCTCAAAATGAACTACTTCCACTGGCATCTGACCGAAGGACTGGGATGGCGCATCGAAATCAAGCAATATCCGCGCCTCGCCCAGACAGGCAGTTCGGTAGGCAAAGGAGAAGAACAGCAGGGATTCTATACGCAGGAAGAAATACGGGATATCATCGAATATGCCCGTCAACGGAATATCACCATCGTTCCCGAAATAGATATGCCGGGCCACGCCGAAGCTGCTCTCTCCGCCTATCCGGAGCTCGGTTGTTTCGGATTGCCGGTAGAGGTACCGCAAAACGGATTTACCCAAAATATATTCTGTGCCGGAAAAGACGGAACTCTCCGTTTCCTGAAAAATGTACTGGACGAAGTATGCGCCCTTTTCCCATCTCCCTACATACATCTGGGCGGAGACGAAGCCCCGAAAGGCAACTGGGATCAATGTCCGGATTGCCAAAAAAGGATTTCCACAGAAGGACTGAAAGACAGTCACGACCTCCAGTTATGGTTCTCTGCACAAATGGCAAACTATCTGAAGTCGAAAGGACGGAAAGCCATCTTCTGGGGCGACGTAGTCTATCATGACGGCTACCCGTTGCCGGACAATACCGTTATCCAGTGGTGGAACTATCGGGGACACAAAGACCTCGCACTCAGAAACGCCGTCAAACACCATTATCCGGTCATTTGCAGTTCCAACTACTATACGTATCTGAACTTCCCCGTCACCCCGTGGAAAGGATATACGGAAGCACGTACGTTCGACTTGAAAGATGTCTATCTGAACAACCCTTCCGACAAAGCCATCAGCGAGAAAAATCCGCTGATACTTGGCATGAGCTGCGCATTATGGACCGACGACGGAGTCACGGAACGAATGATAGACCGACGACTTTTCCCCCGCATCCTCGCTCTGTCCGAACAGATGTGGCACGAGGGGGAAGCGCTTGACTTCGACCGGTTCTACCGGAACATCCTTCACCGCAAAGCATGGTTCGAAGAAGCTGGATTCGAATTCGGACCGGCTCTGAAAGAAGATGTAACGAAAGATTATAAATGGGATTAAAAAAAAGAACATCATGAACAAAAGAAATTTATTGATCGCAATACCCGCCCTGTGCAGCGGTTACCTGCACGGACAAACCCAACCCGCATCTCCCAACGTTATCTATATTTTAATGGACGATCTGGGATATGGAGATATCGGTTGCTTCGGACAAGACAAAATAGAAACACCCCATATCGACCGTTTATGCAGCGAAGGCATCAAACTGACACAACATTATTCCGGTTCCCCCGTATCAGCTCCGGCACGCTGCGTACTGATGACAGGTATGCACTCCGGTCATGCGCAAATCCGCTTCAACAATGAGTTAGCCGAACGCGGAGCAGTAAACAACTACGACTCGGTGTACGTTCATAAAGAGCTGGAAGGGCAATTCCCCCTACAGGCGAACACGATGACTATCGGGCGAATGATGCAACAAGCGGGATATACCACCGGATGTTTCGGCAAGTGGGGACTGGGGTATCCGGGTTCCGAAGGAACTCCCAACAAACAGGGGTTCGACCGATTCTACGGATACAATTGCCAGCGCCAGTCGCACACATACTATCCTCCTTTTCTGTATAATGACGAAGAACGTGTCTACCTGTCCAACAAAGTGACAGACCCTCACCGAAGCCCTTTGGATAAAGGTGCCGATCCGAACGATCCCGCCAGCTACGCTAAATATACGCAAAAGGAATATGCCAACGATCTGATCTTTGATGAACTGATGGGATTTGTCGATGCCAATAAACGCAAACCGTTTTTCCTGATGTGGACCACTCCCCTGCCGCACGTCTCGCTTCAGGCACCCGAACGCTGGGTACAGCATTATGTAGAGAAATTCGGGGACGAAAAGCCTTACACCGGACAAGCGGGATATCTGCCCTGCCGGTATCCGCATGCTACCTATGCGGCTATGATCAGTTATTTCGACGAGCAGATCGGCCAACTGATCGAAAAACTGAAAGCGGAACATCTGTACGAAAATACCTTGATTGTGTTTACTTCAGATAATGGTCCTACGTTCAACGGAGGCAGCGATTCTCCCTGGTTCAACAGCGGGGGACCTTTCAATTCAGCATACGGATGGGGCAAATGTTTCTTGCATGAAGGAGGTATCCGTGTCCCCGCCATTATCACATGGCCCGGCAAAATAAAACCCGGTACGCAAAGTGACCACATCTGCGCTTTTCAGGACGTTATGCCTACGCTAGCAGAACTGGCAGGCATCACTTGTCCGCCAACGGACGGAATCAGCTTTCTGCCCACATTGCTCGGCAAAAAAGGGAAACAAAAAGAACACACTTATTTATATTGGGAATATCCTGACCCAAGGATTGGCAACAAAGCAATCCGCATGGGAAAATGGAAAGGAATCATCACGGACATCCGGAAAGGCAATACGCAAATGCAGCTTTATAATCTGGAAACGGACATCAGAGAAGAACACGATGTGGCTGCGCAACATCCCGATATCGTAAAACGCTTCGAACGACTGATGAAAGAAGCTAGAAACGGTCCGGACTTTTAACGACCTTCCTTGCTAACTAACGGGACATACCGGAGCATCATCCGTAACATCCCTGCGAAAGACTTGTGCCAACGCTTTGGCACAACTATGCCAATAGCTTGGCACGGCCGTGCCACAGGCGTGGCACAGTTGTGCCAAGCCTGTGGCAAAGATGTCCCCTATAGAGTTAGTCAGAATACTGGTATACCTTCAAGTCGAACTTCGGCACCATCGCCAGCAAATGGTCGAAGATATCCGACTGAATCCGCTCGTACTCTTTCCACACCTTATTGCGGGAAAAGAAATAAACCTGAATAGGAACTCCGTACATGGTAGCCTCTTTCTGACTGATAATCAAATCCAAATCCTGATTCACCACCGGCAGACTGCAAAGATACCGCTCGATATACACCCGATAAACCTGTGAATTGGTGGGCACCACTCCTTCCTCCGGCTGATAATCCGCCATGAGTGGAATCTCTTTCCGATAACGGTCGAGCATCTCCGGCGTACAAAACTGGAGTGTCGTCAGGTCCAGTGTAATATTCTTCATCACCCGCCGCCCACCGGAATCCTTCATGCCACGCCAGTTCTGAAAAGGACTGCTGACCAGCGTATAAGGCGGAACCGTAGAAATCGTATTATCAAAGTTCTGAATCTTGACCGTGTTAAGCGTAATCTCCTGCACCGTACCATTCGCGGCACCGGAAGGAAGCGTGATCCAGTCTCCCGGACGCACCATATCATTGGCAGAAAGCTGAATACCTGCCACAAATCCCAAAATGGAATCCTTGAATACCAGCATCAGGATGGCTGCCGAAGCACCCAGTCCCGCAAACAGACTAGCAGGCGATTTATTTACAAGGATAGAGATAATCACAATCCCCCCGATAAAAAACAAAAGTACCTGAAGTACTTGAATGAATCCTTTCATCGGTCGGTTCTTCATTGTCTCCTTTCCATCGTAAATATCCATGATCATCAGCAGAATCCCATTGATAGCCAGCAGCAAAGAAAAGATGATATAAATGGCACAAGCCTTCTGCGAAATAACCAGCAGTTCCTTGCCACGCATGAAAGCCATCGGCAACAGGGCATAGACAAGGATGGCGGGAATCGTATGAATCAGATTATGAAACACTTTACGTTTCATCAGCAATGTATTCCAAAGATGCGGTTTCCTGCGGGTATACTGCCTCATTCCTCCCACCAGAATTGCCTGACAGAGATAGTCCACCCCTACAGCAATGGCTATCATCAGTATAGCAATAATTGTTTCATCAAAACGATCGGCAACCTTCGCATCTATCCCCCAATCTATCAGGATTTTGTTCATCCATTTTCCTAAATCGACTACTAACATAAGTTCTTTCTTTATATATCATTTATATAGAAAGATAACAGTGAAAACCTACGTTTGGTTTAAAAAAAAGACTGGCGTCCGATTTACTAGAAATCAAGACCGCCAGTCCCACTGCTACTCTCTAAGCATTTCTTTTATAGTGGCAGACCGTAGCGTCCATCTACAATTTTCTCCAACTGTGCTGCCATCTTCTTTACCAGTTCCGGATTCTGACCCGCCACATTATTCTTTTCTTTCGGATCTTTCTTCAGATCGTAAAGCTGCGGTTCCTTACTGTTTCCCAACTCGATATTCACTGCTTTCAGATATGCCGGTCCATTTCCCGGACGGAGATATTTCCATCTTCCGTCTGTCACCGACAGGTTATTCTGTGCATTCTGAAGTACCAGCCATTCGCGTCCCTTCTTTTGCTTGCCTGTCCACGCTTTCAGCATCGGTTCACTATCCGGTGCCGCACCTTCCGGCAAGCGGACATTCAGCATTTCAGCAAAAGTAGCAAACCAGTCTATCTGACAGAGCAATGCATCCGAAACTGTTCCCGGACGGATCACACCCTGCCAGCTCCAGATACAAGGAATACGTGTACCCGCTTCGAACGAACTGTACTTTCCTCCGCGATAAATGCCGCCCGGAGTATGATCGCCTAGCAATTCCACTGCCTGATCCTTATATCCGTCGTCCACTACCGGACCGTTATCACTGGAAAGAATCACCAGTGTATTCTTATCCAATCCCAGTCGTTCGAGTGCATTCAGAATCTCGCCTACCGACCAGTCAAATTCGAGCAGACAATCGCCGCGAGGTCCCATGCCGCTCTTTCCTGCGAACTGTGGAGACGGAACACGGGGAACATGCGCATCCTGCGTGGCAAAATACAGGAAGAAAGGAGCAGACTTGTGTCCTTCAATAAAGGAAACAGCTTTTCCTGTCAGCGTCTCCGCAATCTTCTCATCCTGCCAGAGAGCCGACTTTCCGCCCTTCATATATCCGATACGGGAAATACCGTTCACGATACTCTGGTCGTGTCCGTGAGAAGGATGCATTTTCAGCAACTCCGGATTGTCCTTCCCGGTAGGTTCTCCCGGAAAGTTCGCTTTGTAACTTACCTGAATCGGATCATTCGGATCAAGGTTGATCACCTGATCATTCTCTACAAATACACAAGGAACACGGTCGCCCGTAGCTGCCATGATAAAGGAATATTCGAAGCCGATATCATTCGTTCCCGGCTGCAAAGGCTTGTTCCAGTCTTGTTCTCCGCCCTTGTCGCCCAGTCCCAGATGCCATTTGCCTACGACTCCGGTGTTGTATCCGGCATCCTTGAACAGGTTCGCCATTGTATAGCGTTCCGGACGGATAATAGCCGCAGCGTCTCCGGCAGCAATACCTGTTCCGGCTTTGCGCCATGCATATTCACCGGTCAGCATCGCATAGCGGGAAGGCGTACTGGTAGCAGCTGCACTGTGCGCATTGGTAAAACGTACTCCCATTTTGGCAAGACGTTCCACATTAGGAGTATGAATAGTCTTGGCTCCGTTACAACTCAAATCGCCGTAACCGATATCATCCGCATAGATAAAAACAACATTCGGACGCTGGGTTTGTTTCTCCTGAGCAGTGGTCTGAGAAGCCAGACAGGAAGTTAACGCTAAAGGTAATATACCATAAAATTCTTTTCTCATTTTGTCTTTTGATAATTATTAGGTTAGAATGAATAAGTATCTATTCTCAAAGTGATGTACTTATTAAGTTAAAATTCAAAGCTTCGTCAAGGAGCTACGGTCACTCCGATTTCATTCATTTCTACTTGCGCCGTTGTAGCCGTAGGGGTGGTAGCTTCCAGCTTGATAAAGCGTGCCTTTTCCTTCTGACCGAAAGTGACAGTCTGCGGCAACGGATTATGCATGATATTGCTGAACTCACCGTTGGCAGGCACTTCCTTCCAGTTCTTGCCATCTGCGCTCACGTAGAATTTGTAACGGAAAGCCATCGTCGGTTTCGCTTCCGCTTTCAGAGGTGCATAAGTAAATGCGGAGAGTTCGACTTCTTTGCCCAAATCAATGGTCAACGGAGAAGCAGCCACCTGTTTCCATGAAGCACGAGGCAGATTGTTCCAGTTTTCCGTCCGGTTCTCTTCTTCCAAAGGGTCTGCATAGTAGGCTGCCACCTGACTGATGTGAGCCGTCAGACGACATTCGTTGATCTTCACCCGAAGCTGGGTAGCCTTTACTGCCGGAAAACGAACCATACGCTTATAGCCTACAGTCGTTCCTTTCGCCACTTCCTGCCAACCTTGTTCCGTCAATGCCTCTACGGTAAAAGACTCCACCCGTTGCCCTTTCGTGATATCTTCCTGCAACATCACAACGTTGATTTCCGACTCCGGTTTCAAGGAATAAACAGTTTCACTGCCGGAAACAGCCTCCCAGTCTTTTCTTCCTTTCTCTACCCGGTTGTTCGTAAATATCTTCTCCCGATAAGCAGCAAATTCGTTCAACCGCTGCACATCCGCTTCATTAATCAATCCTCTGCGGTCGGGAGGAATATTCAGCAAGAGCACCGAGTTATAGCCTACCGACTGGAAATAGATATCAGCCAGATGTTTTAAGGATTTCACTTTGCTGTCTTCTTCCGCATGATAAAACCATCCCGGACGGATAGACACGTCTACTTCCGAAGGATACCAGAATAACTCCGTTGCCTTTTCCAGCATCGCACGGCTTCCTAAATCTTCGGCTTTGCTAAAGACGCCCAGTCGTTTGTTGTTTTCTTCGGAACGAGCATAAATGCCCGGAGTCAGCACCGTTGCACTCCATTCCGTTTCGCGTCCCAATCCTTTTTCATTACCTACCCAACGGACATCATCGCCCATAATTGCCATCACCGCTTTCGGCTGCAACTGTTGGATAGTCTTGTAGAACGCATCCCAGTCATAGATTTGTTTCTTTCCGTTCGGTCCTTCTCCGTTTGCGCCGTCAAACCACACTTCGTGCACTTCGCCGTAATTAGTAAGTAATTCCGTTAATTGCCGAATAAAGAATTCGTTGTATTTAGGAGAATCTCCGTAGCATTCCGCATTCCGGTCCCACGGAGAGAGGTAGACTCCGAATTTCATATCATATTTATCGCAAGCGTTACGCAGTTCTTTCACTACGTCGCCCTGACCGTTTTTCCAAGGGGAAGAGGCTACCGAATGTTTCGTGGTAGCTGTAGGCCACAGACAAAAGCCGTCATGATGCTTTGCCGTGAGAAGTACCATTTTAAATCCGGCGTCTTTCAAGGTGCGCACCCATTGTTCTGCATCCAGCTCTGTAGGGTTAAAGATAGCAGGGTCTTCCTGACCATCGCCCCATTCGCGTCCGGTGAATGTGTTGATACCGAAATGCAGAAAAGCAGTTAGCTCCATTTGTTGCCACGCAGCCTGCTGGGGGGTAGGAACCAGCCTTGCTGCCATATCGATTTTTTGTTCGAGGGTTGCATCCTGTGGAAATTCAACATGCTTCACATAGTAGTTTTCTTTCGTCAGTCCACATCCGCCCAACGTTATCACAGAAGATAAAAAGAGAGAAGTAAGTAGTTTGTTCATCATAATAAATATTGATTTAATGCTAATGAGACAAAGATAAATATAAAGGAGCAAATTTCATGGCTTTCCCGAAGCGCTTTTCATTAAACTTCGCTAAATCCATGCCATTCGCTCCCCTATATTCTATCTCAATGCAATATTTCTATCCAAATGCAATCAGTTTCAGGCTATTTTACCGGATAAAGCGTAAATTCAAAACTCTGCTTTTTCACCGGTACCAGATATTGCGGCAATACACCCGGTCCGCAGGTAGCCGTACCTACTCCTGCCTGTTCGGCATCCAGATGTATAGTTATCATTCCGTCACGCTCCAGTTCATTAATGTGGTGCGCCTTCTCTAATAATACATCCGAGAAAGGAATGATACTAAACTGGAAAGGACGATTCGATTCCATAAAGACACCTTCGCCTGCCTGATCCGTCAGTTTCGCCCAGCGTACATCTGTCCGGTTAGCTGTAGATTGTGGGGTAGCGTAATAGTGGAACATCCGTTCTACCGTCGTATCATACAGTCCTATCCTACCGGACTGGTTGCGGTCGATATACGTTTCATGATCGCCACGTCCCAGATAAGATACTTGATTATAAGCATCTGCCATGCGGAAGGTCAGCCCCAGACGAGCCATCGACTTCACAATCGCCGTATCCGGCTGGAAGGTGGTGCGAACCTTCAATGCCCCGTTCTTGTCGAGTGCATAAACAAAATCCGCCATTCCTACTTTCTGTCCTTTCCCATTAAGAATCTCAGCACGGACCGTTGCCGATGTCTTTTCTTCTTTCAGTGACACCACTTTCTGTGTCAGATTGTTCAAACCTGCCTTGCGCCACAGACGGGCTCCGTTCCTATCCCGGTTATCATTATCCGTAGCCGGACGGAACAGGCTCAAAGTGATTGGTGCAGCCAGCAATTCCTTTCCATCCAAAGTCAGGGAAGAAAGTGCCCCGGTATTCTTGTCCACAACAAAAGCTGTTTCTCCCGCCTTCTGCGGACGATAAGCCGTCGTATTCTTATTACCGGCAAGTACAAACTGGTCGTATGCCACTTCCCAGTCGGTATCCACTAGCGGAGTGGCCTCTTTACGGCTCCAGCTTAGGTTCAGATAGGCTTCCCGAACGGTATTCGGAAGTTTGACGGCACCCAAAGTGACATCTACCGTAGCGTGCGGCTCGCAGTCTACTTCCTTCGTGCCTTCGGCAAGTACGGTTCCATCCTCCCCTTTCACATTCCAACGCAGGATATATTCATTCAGATTAGAAAAGTCATACCAGTTCTTTATGCAGACTTTCAGATTCTTCCGGTCTGACAAAGTCGCTTTGATGTTCTGATATATTTTCTTCACTTCGAGTAGATGCGGATGCGGTTCACGAACAGCATTCACCAGACCGTTGCCACAGAAATTACCGAAGCTGGGGATTCCTTCCGGTCCGTAATCGCCTCCATAAGTCCAGTACCATTTTCCGTCTTTGTCTATTTCACGGAAGTTCTGATCCACCCAGTCCCAAATGCAGCCCCCTTGTGCCATCGGCTCATTTTCAAAGACTTCCCAGTATTCTTTCATTCCACCGCAACTGTTACCCATAGCGTGCAGATATTCGCAAAGAATGAAAGGACGGTAAATATCCTTCTTACCCACGTATGCCTTAATTTCGTCCACACTGCGGTACATACGGCAATAGATGTCCGTGTTGTAATTCAGTTCAGCACGTTCATATTGCACGGGACGGCCTTTCTCTACCGATTTCAGCCAGTCGTAAGTACGTTCGAAGTTGATGCCGTTGCCGGCTTCATTGCCCTGTGACCAGATCACGATAGCCGGATGATTCTTGGAACGTTCGTACATACGGTGTGTACGGTCCATGTGAGCGGTCAGCCAAGTACTGTCTTTGGCAAGGGAGGCAGGCCCGTATCCCATGCCATGCGATTCGATATTCGCCTCATCAATCATATACAGCCCGTAGCGGTCGCAAAGCTGATACCAGTACGGATGAGTCGGATAATGTGAGTTACGCACCATGTTGATATTATGCTGTTTCATCAGGCGGATATCCTGTTCCATCAGTTCTTTGCTTACGGTACGTCCCAGTTGCGAATGTTCGTGACGGTTCGTCCCTTTCACCAGCACCGGAACACCGTTAATACAGAAACGTCCGTCCTTGATTTCCGAAGTACGGAAACCGACTTCACAACCGGTCAGTTCGGTTACTTTTCCTTGCGCGTCTTTTAATTCGAGTACCAAGGTATAAAGGTTAGGATGCTCCGCATTCCATGCTTTTACTTCCGCAATCTTCTTCTCATCGAAAGCGATAAAGTTACTCAGTCCACGGGACTTGATGTTAATGGCATCCTGCAATACTGCCTTTCCGGAAGCATCCTTCAGTGTATAAGCGATAGAGCTGGCAGTAGCAGAAGGGCCTTCCACCGTCACTTCCAGATTGAAGATACCTTCTTTGTATTTCTCTTTATCAAGGGAAGCACTTACTTTATAGTCAGCAATATACTGTTTGGGAGTGCTATACAGATAAACATCCCGTTCGATGCCACTCAGACGCCACATATCCTGACATTCCAGATAAGCACCCGAACTCCAGCGATATACTTCCAGAGCTACCACATTCTCTCCTTCACTCAGTACATCGGTAATGTCCCATTCGGCAGCCGTCTTCGATCCCTGATTATAGCCAAGCAACTTTCCGTTCACCCATACATAATAGAAAGAGATCACTCCTTCGCAGCAGAGCACTACCCGACGTCCTTTCCAGTCGGCAGGCACCTTAAACGTGCGACGATAAGAACCTACTTCATTCTCAGCAAATGGAACCAATGGCGGATTCTTCTTGAAGTTGAACATCTTGTCGTCAAACTCATAAGTTTCGTTGACATAGATAGCTGTTCCGTAGCCTTGCCGTTCCCAGTTGCCGGGAACATTAATATCCGCCCACCCTCCGGTATAATAAGAGGGCTGGTAAAAGTCCTTCGGACGGTTGTCCGGGTTCTTCACCCAGTTAAATTTCCACTTCCCGTTCAGACTCATATAATAAGGAGACTGTTCATATCCTCCCGGCTTTCCAATATCGGAAGCGTCGGCGTAAGGCCATACATAGGTATGAGGAGCGAGTTTATTCAGTCCTACCGCATACTGGCTCTGCCACTCCGGCAAAGGCTGTTTCTGAGCCGAAGCGAAGGTAGCAGTCAGTGCTGCCATCAAGATTAAAAACGTTCGTTTCTTTAATTTCATCATTATTATATTGTTTTTTGGTGACTGGTTATTCAATGATCAGTTCATCGAAACATACTCTTGATTCTTGTCCGGGACGTACATGATTTGCCGGACATTCTCCCGCTCCTTCCGTTGTAACCCGCACATAACGGGCAACGGTTCCTCTCATATCTATCGACAGGTCTTCGATGAAAGTTCCTTCACGGAATATCTCCTCGGGAGTATATTCCAATTCGTTGATATCCCGATAAGTCGCATTATCGTCCGACACGGCTACCCGGATTGATTTCGGTTTGTGCACTCCCATTCCATAGTTAGTGATACAACCGATTGTCAGCGTATTCATTTTCTCCTTTTGCAACAGATCGACGGTGAAGGAAATACGGTCGCTACTTCCCCAACTGCACCATTCAAAGTCCGTTTGCTTCAGACTTCCTCTGACTCCGTTGTTCAGGACGGCTTCATTCACTTTATTACCCAGCAACGGTTTTGCCGTAGCCTTGTTCCAGTGTACCGGAAGCGTCAGTGTTTTCCCCATCTGCTGTCCATCGGCAAACGTTGCGGCATTGACTGTTTGAGCTTCTTTTACCAACAATGGTTGTTCATAGAGCGGTGAAGCGGCGGTCGGCTCGCTTCCATCCATTGTATAACGGATTTCCACATCCGGACGGACACATTCCAGTTTTACTTTCAGTGCTCCGTCTTCCGGTCTCACGGTATGCTGTATATTGTACATCGAACGGGCATACACTATCCCTTTGGCTGCGAGATGTTCATTAAACGAATCCATGCCTTCCAGGAACGAAGTCCAGTCTTTCTTTTCCGGTTGTGTCCATGCCACTTCCGCCAATGCCGCCAGGCGTGGGAATACCAGATAATCCACATCCTCCGGCTTATTACAGAACTCTGTCCACATACAAGCCTGTACGCCCATCAGCAAATCCGCATATTCCGGTTTCCAGTCTTTCTGAACCGGCTCATAGTCATACACATCTTTCAGCGTATTATTGCCGAAATACGTCAGCGGCTCAAACCACTGCGGTCCTTGATAACGAATCAGGTACATGATGCGTGCGGGAGTCATGATGAAGCGATGTCCCTTCTCGGCAGCCTTCAGTGCAGCCTGTCCGTATCCCTGCCAACCCAGAATAATGGCATCGTCCGGCAAAAAGCTACTGTTCGTCAGCTCATCCCAGCCTATCACCTCGCGCCCTTTGCTACGTACATATTCGCTCATCCGATTCATGAAATAACCTTGCAAATCCTCTTCATTGGCAATCTTCTCCTTTTTCATCCGTGCCTGACACAGCGGGCATTTCTCCCAATAAGTTTTACGGGCTTCATCGCCACCGATATGGATATATCGGGAAGGGAACAATTCCAGAATCTCATCCATCACATCCTGAAGAAAGGCATAGACACTGTCATTTCCGGCACAATAGATGATCTCGGAATTTCGTCCTCCCAAACCGGGGAGCACTCCGATATATTCCTTCACTACCGGACAAGCTAAATGAGGATAAGCTGCCAATGCCGAATTACTGTGTGCCGGCATATCGATTTCCGGTACCACTTCAATCTGACGTTCAGCCGCATAAGCCACCATTTCCTTTATTTCTTCCTGAGTATAGAAACCTCCTACCGGAGTGGGTTCTCCGGGTTCCGGATTCCGCCGGGCAGGAAAAGGCAGGTCCGTACGAGCCACTCTCCATGCACCTACTTCCGTTAAACGGGGATATTTCTTGATTTCCACACGCCAGCCGTTATCATCTGTCAGATGAAAGTGAAGCGTGTTTATTTTGAGCATTGCCATACAATCGATAATGCGCAATACATTCTCTTTGGGAATAAAGAAGCGTGACGCATCCAGCAATAACGCACGGTAACCAAAACGCGGTTCGTCCTGAATACTCACTGCCGGAATACTCCATTTTACTTTTTTATCCGACACTTCCTCTTTTTCGATGGATGCCGGAAGTAACTGGCGAATGGTCTGCAAAGCATAAAAGAATCCTTTTGCATCCGATGCTTCGATAATGATTTCTTTCGGAGACACTTGCAGCGTATATGCCTCACTTTTCAAGGTTGCATCCGTCTGGAAACGAACATTTCCCTTTTCCGCATCGCCTACCGTCAACTTCGGAGTAAAGCCTGCCGCACGGGTAAACAAAGCTATAAAGCTGCGTGCCACTTCCGCCTGCTCCTCGTTCTCTACGGCAAATACCGTTTTACCGGAGAAAAGGTAGTTCCCGCTGCCCGGCACTATTTGCGCCGGGCGTGGAACCAAGGGTATGTCATGTGTCAAGTTAGTATCGCTACATCCGGCTACTATCGAAGATAGAAAGCCTATCAGTAATATTAAAATCGTTCTTGTCATTGTATTATTCGGGGGTTATTCCTTGTCCCTTTCCGGAGAAAAGCGGACGGGATCATTATATTGTTCCTGTAGTTTCAGCAATTCGTCTTTCAGTTCCTTTACTACCGGTTCATACTCAGCCTCACCGTAGAGGTTGTGCATTTCCGACGGGTCTGCCTGCATATCATACAGTTCCCACCAGTTGATATCATTATAGAAATGAATCAGTTTATAGCGTTCCGTACGTACACCATAGTGACGTTTCACCATGTGTTCGGCAGGATATTCATAGAAGTGGTAATACAGAGACTTTCTCCAGTCCTTCGGATGCTCACCCTTTAACAGAGGCAGCAGTGATACTCCGTGGATATCTGCGGGAATTTCCGCTCCTGCCAGTTCAAGGAAAGTAGGTGCATAGTCGATGTTCTGTACCATTTCGGTGATATCTCCCCTGCGGTCGAAACCTTTCGGCAGACGCATGATAAGTGGTGTGCGCATAGATTCTTCATACATGAAACGCTTGTCGAACCAGCCGTGTTCGCCCATGTAGAAACCCTGATCGGAAGTATAAACTACCAGTGTATTGTCCAGCAACCCTTTTTCCTTCAGATAGTCGAGCACACGTCCTACGTTATCATCAAGAGACTTCACGGTTTTCATGTAGTCGCGCATATAACGCTGGAACTTCCAGTTGGCCAGTTCTTTTCCTGTCAGATTCTGTTTGTAGAAATCATCGATAATCGGAGCATAGAACTTGTCCCATGCGGCACGCTGTCCTTCGTCCATGCGTCCGAGGAATCTTTCATAAAGTGATCTCAGGCGTGATTTCTCATTCGGACGAAGCATCTTCAGGTCGTAAATCATATCCATGTCCTTCACGATACTCATTTCCTGAGCAGCCGCAGCAGGGCGACCTTCATAGTCGTCAAAGAAATTATCCGGCAACGGGAATGTCTTGTCCTCGTAGAGGGCAAGGTTACATGTATCCGCCATCCAGTTACGGTGAATCGCCTTGTGATGAATCAGCAGGCAGAACGGTTTCTCCGGATCTCGCTTGTTTTCCATCCAGTCGATAGCGTCATCGGTAATCAGATTCGTGATATATCCGTGTTTCTGGATGGTATCATTATCTTGTGTAATAAAGGCAGGATTATAGTAATCCCCCTGTCCGGGTACTATCTGCCAGTAATTAAATCCGGATGGCAAACTTTCCAGATGCCATTTGCCGACCAGCGCAGTCTGATAACCTACCTTTTGCAGCAGCTTCGGGAATGTCTGTTGAGAACTGTCGAATACGCAAGTCGTATTATCGTAGAATTTATTGGCACAGCTATGCTTACCCGTAATCATACAGGCACGGCTGGGACCGCTTAATGAATTGGCAACGAAGCTTTGAGTAAAACGTACACCATCCGCCGCAATGCGGTCAAGATTCGGAGTTTCCATGTAGCGGGTGTCATAGCAGCTCATCATCTGGGCTGTATGGTCGTCTGTCATAATATAGACGATGTTCAGCGGCTTTTGTTCTGTCGTTTTCTGCTTGTTTGTACAAGATGCAAGGGAGGCAACGGCGGCTACTCCTGCCAAAGAATAGAACAAGTTTGATTGCAGGTTTTCCATAATGATTAATTTATTTAGATTACATGGCAAAGATAGGGAAGATATGTAAAAAGTATGTCTACAAATAGCTAATGTATTTACAATATTCTCTATTTCCACCCGAATTAGCAGTAAATGCCGGAAGTAAATCGCTGTTGCACGATGGCCTTCCGGCATTGAACTTATTTCATACTATTGAAAACGGTTCGTCAATATGACAGATTAATAGAACTGGTAGAACTTACCAGGAATTGAGACTTTATAGTCTCTATTCACAAGTTCATTCGCTTCCCGTTTATAGTTATCATTTACATAGAAACGAATCCAGTCTATTATCATTCTTGGTCCTTCTGTTGCATAATTTGCAGGATTAATTGACTTCAGTTCAGTATCCCAACCTGCCGGAAGTTCAGAAGAAACACTATTACCTTCTCCGAACAAGTCCATTCGCATTACTAAATAAAGACCTTTCGCTCCAACTGATGTTCCCGTAGAAGCTTTGGTAAAAGGCCATGAATCCAACATATCCCTTGTGACTTCCAAGGTTGTAGAACCATTAATACCTAACTTTATTGTATTTTCATCGACTAGTTCGACCCAATAAATATTATAATCTTCTACTTTAGGAATAGCAGATACTACGCTCTTCGCATCACTGACAACCTCTCCCCTCACCGATTGGGTGATTGCAGAGCCGGAAACATTCTTAAGTATACAGATTGATTGCTTAGCTTCTTTACATGTAGTAGCAGTTGCTGGATTCTTCACCTCTATCATCGGTACAAATCCTGTTCTATTACCTCCTAAACGAACTTTCATTTCAATACGCATACCCGGATATATACGTGTAACATTTTGTGCCCACATCTGCCCTAAAGACTTACAGCAATGTATTCCTGCTGTTCCATAATTAGTACCTTCTACACCTACACAAATATTCAATTCACCTTCATCAGTAACTTTTGCGTATTTGGTCCAATCAATCTTTAAAACATTTCCTCTATTGGCATCCGTTGCATTACCTAATTTTTGATAATCTCCCGATGTTGAATTTTTATGGAACTCAATAGCATAATCAAACTTCCACTGACTGCCCAATTCGGCATTCGGATGTGCTGTTCCTTCGTCCATCTTAGCTGTTTCTTTACCCGTAAACCAGTCATCATCATAAGAAACAAACATGATGTTCGGATTCTCATATACAGTAGTCATATCATACAAATCAGGATCAGCCATCGATTCCAGGTCTGTCATAGTAATAGTCAATGCAGGAGCAGTCATCGGATTGGAAGAAGAATTACTTTTCAGATTCAATACCAACTGCAAGTCGCCTGTCATTTCATAGTCCTGTTTGATAGTCACAGCAGCACTTTTGACCGAAGTTCTTCCTGCAGGAATAGTTAAAGTAGAAGGTAGATTGTCATACCTGCCCTCTTCCCCTTCCTTCGGAGTAATAGTGACTTCGAGTGGCACAGAACTCGGTTTGTCTACTTTGGCAACCAATACAAACTTACCGCCTTCTGTCACCACATTTTCTGTATTATTTTCCAGAGACATGGATATCCGATAATAATCAGATACCTTGATTCCCTGACTGGAATTAGCCATCTTATAACCACGTGCGAAAGCAACAAACTCCATCGTAGTAGTACCAACTAATCCGGAAGTCTTAACCGGAAAATCCACCTGAATCTGCTTCTCTCCTTTCGGGAAAGTAACAATACTACTAAATGGTTCGAACACATTCGCTACATCTTCCGTTCCGGCTTTTGCCGTAAAGTAAATATCGAAATCTTCGTTAGCTACCACCTCATTACCATCAGCATCTGGTTCCACTTTAATATCTACTTTCAAGTGTTCTCCCATCACAAACGCCTTTTCATTGATGCTCATTGTCAAAGGTACAGCTTCCGGCAGAGGACGATACTTGGTCTCATCCTCACATCCTGTCAAACCGATGGTCAACAAACATACCGGAAGTATTTTATATAATATGTTCTTCATATCTTTATCTATCTAATTATCATAAATGAATCTTGTTCCATTCTCCTATTTCCGTTGCCAGCCCGGATTCTGTTTCAACTCATGATTCAACGATATCTCACTCGGAGGTACCGGCAACAGGTAATCGCGGTTAGCATCAAACTGATAGCCTCTCGGAAGAAGTTCCTTCTGTGGGTCGAGCCAGCCGTCTGTAGTCAGAATCGTTTTCAAGTCCGCTGCGTTTTTAGGATCGAATGCTTTGTACAATACACCGTCTGTACCAAAATAAGCACCGGTTCCACGTTTTCCCTGAATCAGTTTATGAGCTCTCCAACGCATCAAATCATCAAGACGAAAACCTTGCAAAGCCAGTTCTGCACGTCTTTCCCGACGGATTTCCTGCAAATTGGCAGAAATGGTATAACCAAAATCGGTGAAATTAGGATCGATTTCAGACGGGTCAAGATAGGTCACCCCAGCGCGCTCGCGCAATGGTTTTAAAGTTTTTTCCAAAACAGCAGAAGTACATTTTCCCAATTCTTCCGCAGCTTCCGCATAAGCCAGCAGAGCTTCCGCATAACGGATCACCGGAAGAGACGTCTCGCCCTGACCGCTTACATATGTAGTATCGATACTCATACGGATGTGATAACCGGTAGCATTACGCGCAGGACCGCCTTCAGTCAGATAAGGGGGGCGAACTATCTGTTTGTTTTCTTCCGAATATTCCTCTACCAGCATCGCTTTCGATTTTGATTCCGGTGAGGTTGACTTAAACTTACAATTTGAATGCATAACCGTCGCCAGCAAACGTCCGTCACGGCCTTTAAAAGTCAAATTGAAATCTTTAAAAATGCCGTCAGCAGGATTGATAGGTGTTCCGTCAGCATTCAAGTAATTATCAACCAACGACTGAGATAAACCTGCCGGTCCGCTGTTATCTACATAACCCGCTCCCAGATTACTGCTCAGATTATGAATCACACCATCTGCTATCGAATATTTCTTCCAAAATACAACCTCTGTCATATCCGACAGGTCTTTCGAGTTGAATACATGCGCATAAGCATCTTCTATATTCACTGCATTCTTATCGGTAGCTTTTGTGTTCAAAGTAAGTCCCATACCAAACAGTTCATCGCCCAGTGTCAGCACCTGTCCCAGTAAGTCTGCCGATTTATCTTCAGCAGCGGCAAAGTCTGTTCCTTTGTGATATTTCTCCCAGGTACCTTCATAAAGGGCCACTCTCATAGCCATAATAATAGCGGCCTCCTTACACACTCTCAAACCTTTATACTGGCTACGCGAGTGAAGTAATCCCTTAGCTGTATTCAGATCGTCAAGAATAAACTGCGCCACTGCGGAACGGTCACGCGGAGGAATCTGCAAACCGCCGACAGTTGCATTGCCGTCCCAGAATCTATCCATCACAGGAATACTTCCAAATCTGGTCAGCAAATAAAAATGCCAGTATGCACGGAAAAAATAAGCCTCACCTTTCATTGAAAGTACATCTTTCGTCTCTTCTGTTTCCGGCACTTTATAGTATTCAAAGAAATAATTCACATTACGCAGGTTCTGATATCCTTTCTGCCATTCCGTAGTACCTCCTCCGTTTTCCTGCAATTCTCCGTTCAGACGTTTGTCATAAACCTCCGCAACGATATTATCACTGTTCTTCTCTTCTCCACGAACTCCCATATCGTAAGTCCCGAAAGAAGGAAGTGCTATATACAAACCGTTGATATAGTTGTTCACGGCACTTGCATTGGAAAGGAATGTCTCACTATTGGGTGTTGTCAAAGGCTCTCTGTCCAGGAAGTCCGAACATGCCGACATCATGAAACTTGCCCCAACCACTAATAATATATATATTTTTTTCATCGTCATTCTCTAATTAAAAGGTGAAATCAAGTCCGAATACGAAGTTACGGTTCATCGGGTATACCATACCGTTACCATTCTGCTTCATAGGAGAAGTCAGACCCGGAGCCGTATTTTGAGCATCACCGCCAGCCGACATATTCACCTGATTCAGTGTTTCCGGATCAAATTGTTTCGGCAGTTTCGTTACGGTGAATAAGTTATCGCAAGTCACATATACTTTCAGATTGCTGATACCAATATGTTTCAGTTGTTTTTTGTTGAAGGTATAAGCAACCGTCAGATTCTTCATACGCATGTAAGCAGCGTTCAACAGATAACGTGTGGTGTTATATCCGGTATTCACCAAAAAGTCTTTGTCATCCTTCCAGCCGGTCAGACGCGGCAAGTATCCATTCGGATTCTCTGTGCTGAAATAATCGAGATGTTCTTTGAAATTGTAGTTGTTTCCACCAAACATATAGTTACTTCCGGAAATCGGAAAATCTCTCTTAGCCACACCTTGCAACAATGTAGATACTTCAAAACCTTTATATCCCAGATTCAAGTTGATACCGAACGAATATTTGGGAGTCGTATTACCAATAATCTGCAAATCTCCGTGATCAGCCAAAGTACCTTTACCACCGTCTACTCTACCATCCCCATTGGAATCGATATATTTTAAGTCACCGCGACGCCAAAGGTCATTCGACTTGAACGCTGTCAGATTTACATTTCTCAGGTAATCATCAATTTCACGGTTCGACAGGAAAAGATCGTCTGCGCGATATCCCCATATTTCACCAATATCCATACCTTCATAATAACCTTTATTGGCAGCCAGACCTGTATGATTATTGTAAATGATACCTTCAGGATTATTATACTTGGTCACAACAGCCTTGTAGTTAAATACATTGAAACCGACTCCATAGCTAAAACCACATTTCAGTTTATCATTCCAACTTACAGAAAGTTCCCAACCACGGTTACGCAAAGTGGCATTGTTCACTTTAGCACGGTCATCCGAAGCAATGCCACTGATGCTTGGGATAGACTCTGCCGGACCAATCATGTCACGTGTCGTACGTTGGTAGAAGTCGGCAGTTAGTGACAAGCGGTTTTTTAATAACATTAAGTCAAAACCTAAGTTGGCATTATCCACTTTCTCCCAGGTGATGTATGGGCTGATCATTTTCGGAGTCTTGGCAATTGTTCCTTTGGACGCCGTGGAAGACGAAATTCCAGGCAGCAGCCAAGCGTTGGTCCCTTGTGCATCCAACGGCATTTGAGCAATGTAATCATATAGACCTGCACCATTCTGATTTCCCAGACGACCATAAGATACACGTACTTTCAACTGAGACACAGGAAGTGCCAATTGCTGGAAATAAGGAGTGCGTGCAATATCATAACCGGCAGAGAATGACGGGAAGAATCCCCAACGGTGGCCTGGAGCAAAACGGGAAGAACCATCATAACGTCCGCTGAACTCCAGAAAATAAATATTATTGTAGTTCCAGTTCAGACGAGTATAGAATCCCATCGTAGCCCAGTGTGAACGGGCTTCACCTGCTATCACATTTCCGCTGGCATTATCAAATGAATAAATATCGTTACTCAACATACCGTCTTTATACATATATTCTTCCGAATACTCCTGCAATTCCATCTGGTAACCCGCCATTGCCTTAAAGAAATGATCTCCCCACTGGTGAGTATAAGAACTTGACAGATTAGGCGACAGATAATAATTAAACATGCTACCACGTGTGTAAGAGCCGAAATACATGTTTTTCCAGCTAATGCCCGGATAAGCAAATCCTTGTCGCTGATTAGTAGCATCGCCCGGTTTGAAAGTGCCTGCAGGAGTTTCGTACTTCTGGTCATCTTTCATTTTCAGGTTATTATTTTCAACATCAAAACGTATTTTCATTTCTCCGGTGATATCCCAACCTTCCAAAGGAGTTACGGTAGCCGAAAACGACAAGGCATCCGAAATACGGTTTCTCTGATAATTGGAATTTTTCAGATACAACATTTCATTCCAGCTAGGTATATTATATTCTGATTCAACTGGCAGTTCAGTCACCTGAGTCGGACGGTGGCTACCGATCTTATTATACAGAATCATCTGATTAGCCATTGGGCGTTTGATCATCTGCAAAGTAATATTGTTATTCAGGTTGAAGCGCAGCCAGTCACTTGTCTTAAACTGTAACTTGGTATTCAGGTTATATTTACTCAGATCATCCTGTACCTTATCCAGCAAACCTTCCTGATAGGTATATCCCATACCAATATAATAGTTTACTTTATCAGAACCTCCCTGCACGCTCAAATTGTGAGAATGGCGGACAGATTTGTCTTTGAAATAATATTCAAACCAGTCTGTATTACCGTATTGATTATAATAAGCACCTGCCCAGTCATCACCGGTGGTATTCGCTTCAATCCCCGGGAACTCAGCCGAATAAGGATTCTGCATAAATCCCTTAATCTTCTCAATTGTCTTATCCGAAATCTTTTGCAAACCGGATGAAGCTCCTCCATTATCATACTGTTGGTTATTATACGCAGCGTATTCCAACGCATTCATCATTTTAGGCATATTGATAGGTGCACTGAAACCTACCGTGCCACGATAAGTAACACTGGCTCTTTCTTTTTTACCGCTCTTCGTTGTTACCAGAACCACACCATAAGCAGCACGCGCACCATATACAGCAGAAGCAGAAGCATCTTTCAGTACACTGATACTGGCAATATCGGCCGGGTTCACATTCTGCATGCTCTGCTCCACTCCATCCACCAATACATAAGGCTCGCCACCGTTAATAGAACCGATACCGCGAATACTGAATTTAATATCGGCACCGATTTCACCACCGACACCACCGCCTACTGCATCCGAAGCAAAGTTCAAACCGGCTATATTACCTTGCAAAGCACTGGTAACATCCGTCACAGGACGATTCACAATCGCGTCATCTTTCAATGTAGCGACAGCTGCCGTAATGGTATTTCTTTTTTGTGTATCCATACCTACCACCACAACTTCATCCAGCACCTTAGCATCTTCCTTCATCACCAGTCTGTTACCTTCCTGTTTAGTGACTTTTACCTGCAATGGGGCATATCCCACATATGTAACAGAAAGAGTGCTTCCTACTTTTCCTTGAATAGAGAAATTACCGTTAATATCTGTAATCGTTCCTCCGGTTACACCTTTTACCATGACTGTAGCACCGATAATAGGTTCTCCCATTTCGTCTACCACCTGTCCCTTTATCAATTTTTGTTGTGCCAACGCACCCAGAGGAAATAATAACAGGAGCATCAGAAACAGAACAAAGCGTTCTTGTTTTCTCACGAACTTCTTTTTTTCCATAATATTATATTTACTAATTAAGATTCTATTTTATTCTACAGTAGGATTGGCATAGTAATCAAGCTCTTCTTTCACTGCTTTCAACAAAGACATCTCATGCGTCACGTCTACGTCTATAGCCAAGTCCCAGCTCATGATTCCTCCAAAACCATTCTCACACACATATTGTGTCTTCTGGCGAATCGTATTCTGGCTGTTGAGCGTATAGTTCTTTCCTTCATAACTCCATGTGTCTGCAGAAGTATTAGTCAGGTTACCCTTACCGACAAGATCAAAATAAGCAGCCTGCTCGCCGGCAGTACCCGTAGTCCCGTAGAAAGGTACTCCCATGACCAGTTTATCCTGAGGTATTCCATAATCGACTGCAGCTTTACCATCCGATTTGAAACGTTCCATAGAGAAAAGTTCTACTGAAGGTCCATAGCATTGCAACGAGATAAAATCGACTGCTGCAATAGCTTCCGCACTTATTTTGTAAGAAACAGGATGTAGGGATACGGTCAAAAATACATCTTTCCCCAATACTTCACGCAATTGCACGATGGCTTTACTGTAATTGGCTAAATCAGTACCTGAATAAGCCCATTCAAAGTCGAGGTCCGCACCATCTAAATTATATTGCTCGATCACCTTCTTTACGTTATTGGCAAAGTTAGTACGGGCAGTTGCGTTGCCGACCATTTTCAACCATTCGCCGCCAGCAATACCCAAACGTATCTTCCGGTCACCTGCCTGTCCATTCAAGGCAGTACGAATCTGCTCCAGACGAATAGCCCATGTATGCGAGTCCTTACCAGGTTTTGCAGCGTCATCATATTTCCAGTAAGCAAGTGTTTTCGTGTTATTCCAATTATCAAAAGAGATGGGATTTCTTCCTAATGTACCCATCAGCAGACTGTTCACAAATGTTTCATCCAGATAACCTTTCAGGTTCTCTCCCATCACAAAGTCAGCACGGGTATTAGGAACCGAAGCAGGCAGAGAGCCTGTAAAGTCAGTGGCAGTATTGTTCGTATCTATATATAACTTAGCAGCGCCACCATCATAAGTCACCGCTACATAATGCCATGCTCCTGATTTCAATGCGCTATTCGTCACTGTGGCCGTAGCACTTCCGACAGTCAGTTTCAAATTACCTTCCGTTGCTCCCAACTGGAAAGCGATGACAACAGAACCGCCGTCTACCTTTTTAAACAAGCAAGCTCCGTCCACCCACTCGCTGACATATATATAAGTACCGAATGTGAATTTCTTGAATGCTCCGTCCGGTGAATGCAACAGACCGTCGCCGGCGTTCATCTTGCCGGTACCATCCAATTTGAGTACTCCGTTGCGTCCATTATAAGAAGCAGCATACGTTGCTGCCCCTGTAAGTGTTGCATCATTCACGGGTAAGTCAAAAGTCAGATCACCATCAGCATAAGGACGTGCCGTCAGATAAATCAAATCGTTGCAAGCACCCATACTTGCTCCCGAAATTCGATTCGTTTCAAAAAAATCACCACGGATATAAGAACAGTTGATAAATGTTTTATCTGTAGGATCAGGATCATCGGGTTCTTCTGTTTCGCCCGGTTTTCCCGTAACTGAACCTTCGGGAGGAGTACCGGTAGGAACATCTACCCATTTTGTGTCTTTGCAAGCTGTCAACATTCCAAAAAGGAAGAGACAAAGAAATAGGAATTTGCTTCTCATAAGTTTATTAATTAAGATTACCTTTTATATAAGTAGCGAAGTCTTTCCTGACATTCACTGCCACAAATTTAGGTTATATCTAAGATTTAAGATGTTCGATTTTGGCTATGATTCTTCCAAAAATGTCTAAAATAGTCCATTTTATCGCATTTTTCGAGGTCAACAGACATTATCAGACAACTTTCGAGACAAAAAAAGAAAGGCGGCAATATCCGTTTCCGAATATCTCCGCCTTTCATTAACTCTAATTACCCGAATATACTCATGATACTATATTCTCTCTTAAAAACTCTTCCGCCCGTGCCAACGTCTCCGGCTTGCCGATATCAATCAGTTCCAGCTTTTCCGTAAGATAACCGCAATAATCCGTTTGCCCGCAGGTAGCCAGATAAAAGTCCATAATAGAGAACTTGCCTTCCCAGCACGGCACTTCCATCAACTGGAAGACAGCAGGCGAAAAAACATGGATACCGCTAAAGGCATACTCTCTATACAGCGACTCATCATATAGGAAACCTTCGGGCCTCACCTGTCCCGTATCTTTGTTGATCCATCCGCACAATCTTTGTTCCGCATCAAAAAGCAGATAACGGGAAGTTTTACGCCGGCTGGCGAGCAAGGTGGCTACACTTCCGTTCCGCAAATGAAAGTCATACAGTTCTTTCAGATTCATATCCGAAAGAATATCCACATTATGCACAAGGAAGGGTTCATCGGAATTTTCAAAGAATCGACGGGCTTTTCTGATTCCTCCCCCCGTATCGAGCAGCAGGTCCCGTTCGTCGGAAATATGCAACGTCAGTCCGAAATCATTGTTAGCTTTCAGAAAATCAATAATCTGCTCACCGAAATGATGGATATTAATCACTATTTCGGTAAAACCGGAAGCTTTCAGTTTCAAAATCACATGCTCCAGCATCGGACGTCCGGCCACGGGAACAAGGGCTTTGGGCATCGTATCGGTCAGTGGTTTCAGCCGGCTACCCAACCCGGCTGCAAATATCATTGCTTTCATTACACAGTTGCCTCAAAAGTACGTTCTATATTCTGTTCGCGGTGCACCAGCTCCACTTTCACGCCAAATTTGCGGTTCAGGTGCTCTGCCAGATGCTGCGCCGAATAAACCGAACGATGCTGTCCTCCGGTACAGCCGAAGCAAACGGACAAATTACTGAAGCCACGTTCCATATATCGCTTCACCGAAGCATCTACCAACGCATAGACAGAGTCGAGGAAACGGAGAATTTCACCATCTTCTTCGAGAAAACTGATCACCGGTTCGTCCAGTCCCGTGAAAGGTTTGTAGCGTTCGTACTTACCGGGATTGTTCACGGCACGGCAGTCAAAGACATAACCGCCGCCATTACCGGTAGGATCATCGGGAATCCCTTTCTTATAAGCAAAACTCATCACTTTGACGGTAAGCTGCCGTTTCTTGAGATCGTCGGTGAATTGCTTGAGTTCGGTAAGTTCGCGTAGCACATTGCAAAGATACGGGTATTCAGGGTACGCCTCTTTGAGCAAGTCACGCAGGTTCTGGATAGCAAAAGGAACACTCTGGATAAAATGAGGTTTCTTCTCAAAATACCCCCTGAAACCGTAAGCTCCGAGCACTTGCAACGTGCGGAAAAGAACAAAATGACGAAGCTGACTATAGAAATAGGGCTCGTCGATAGGCTGATATTTGCGCAGGGCATCGATATACTCCTTCAGCAATTCCTGACGGAGACTATCGGGATACTTCGCCTTTGCCTGCCACAGGAAAGAAGCGACATCATAATAGAACGGCCCTTTTCGTCCGCCCTGAAAGTCGATAAACCACGGCTCACCGTCTTTGATCATCACATTGCGGCTCTGAAAATCGCGGTACATAAAAGTAGCGGAAGAACTGCGCAGCAGCACATCACTCATCTTCTGAAAGTCGTCCTCCAGTTTATCTTCCTGAAATTCCATGCCGGTAGCCTTAAGGAAACAATATTTGAAGTAATTCAAATCCCAAAGGATAGAACGCTGATTGAACTCCGGCTGCGGATAGCAACGGGAAAAGTCGAAGCCGTCGGCTCCGGCAAACTGTATGGCAGGAAGCAGACGGACCGTCTTGCGGAGCAACTCTTTTTCCTCTTCGGAAAATACGCTGGTAGCACGTCCTTTCTCGATTGCATGAAACAAAAGGGTATCTCCCAAATCCTCCTGAAGATAGTAACTCTTATTTTCGGAAACGATATGAACTTCGGGTACAGGCAGGCCGGACTTGCGGAAATGGGCTGCCATATAAAGGAAAGCATCATTCTCCTCGACAGACGTGCCACATACGCCGATCAGGGTTTTCGCACCTGTCAGCCGGAAGTAGCGGCGGTTGGAACCGGAAGATGGTAATTCTGTTATATTCTCTGCGGGAACTCCCGTATATTCCTGATATAGTTTCTGTAGTTCTTCGGTAATCATAGTCGTACATTTTCGAGCAAAGATAAAGATTATAGATAAATTAATATCATCTTTGCTCAAAACTCTATATCATTTTATTCAATATTCATCCGAATGTATTATCTTTGCTTCTGTTTACTCGACCTAATTCAATGAAAGCAAGACTCTATATCGTCCTATGCATCGCATTTATCACACAAATGGCCGGTGTCCTTCCTTTACAGGCGGGGCATTACTATTACAAGCAGATTTCTCTGAAAGAAGGACTACCTTCCACCGTCCGGTGTATCCTTACGGATGAACAGGGATTCGTGTGGATAGGCACCCGCTCCGGTCTGGGACGGTTTGACGGCCACGAACTGAAGAAATACATCCATCATGCAGACGATCCGCATTCGTTGCCTCACGACCTCGTCCTTCAGATTGCAGAAGACGAACAATACAATATCTGGATCTTGACTGATAAAGGGGTGGCACGCTACCAACGGCAAAGTGACGACTTCTACCTGCCAACCGACGAAAAAGGAAAGAACATCACCGCATATTCCACCTGCCCTACCCAAGACGGGTTATTATTCGGAGCCAAAAACAAAATTTACTTTTACAGCTACCGGGACGGTTCTTTCCGCCTGCTGCAGGAATTCGACCAGACACCGGATTTCAGAAACTTCAATATCACGATACTCAGCCTTTGGGATGAAGAAACTGTACTCTGTTGCAGCCGCTGGCAAGGGCTGCTCCTGCTCAACCTGAAAACCGGAGCATACAGCCGCCCGCCTTTCGACTGCGGAAAGGAGATTATGAGCATGATCATCGACTCGAAGAACCGGATATGGATTGCCCCCTACAATAACGGGCTCTACTGTTTCGACCGGAACGGAAAACAACTGGCATCATACACCACCCGCAACTCCTCGCTGAGCAACAATGTCATACTCAGCCTTGCCGAACGGGAGAACAAACTATGGATCGGAACGGACGGAGGCGGTATCAACATCCTCGAACCGGAAACCGGACAGCTTTCCCTGCTGGAACACATCCCCGGCAGAGACAACTATTCGCTCCCCGCCAACTCCATCCTCAGCCTCTACAACGACCGTAACAACAATATATGGGCAGGAAGTATCCGGAACGGACTGATCAGCATCCGCGAAGTGTCAATGGTGACCTACACGGACGTAGTGCCCGGCAACGACCGTGGACTGAGCAACAACACCATCCTCAGCCTCTATCAGCAGTCCGACGATAAAATATGGATCGGAACAGACGGAGGCGGAGTCAACCTTTTCAATCCTCTCACGGAGAAGTTCACCCATTATCTCTCTACGTGGGAAGACAAAGTGGCATCTATCTGTCAGTTCACTCCCGACAAACTACTGATCTCGCTCTTCTCACAGGGAGTGTTCGTCTTCAATCCGTCTACCGGAGAGAAACAACCGTTCACAATCATTGACGACGAAACGACCACCCGCCTCTGCAATCGGGGAAAAGCGGTCAACCTGTATCAAAACAGCCCCGACAACGTGCTGCTGCTCGGCGACCACGTCTATCAATACGACCTGAACAAACGCACTTTCCGGATTGCCACCGAACAGGAGGGACAGGACATCATCGGCGCTCTTCTGCCCATCACCAATCACGAAAACTATACCTATCTCAACGATACGAAACGTATCTACCAACTGGACAAACGGAACAACCGCCTGACGTCTCTGTTCCGTTGCTTCAACGATACGGTCATCAATTCCGTTGCGCGTGACGAATACGGAGACTTCTGGATAGGGAGCAACTACGGACTGATCCACTATAATCCCGCTACCAAAGTACGTACTCCCTTTACCACCACGCTATTCACGGAAGTAACGCTCATCGTGTGCGACCAGCAGGGAAAAGTATGGTTCGGAACGAATGACATGCTTTTCGCATGGCTCATCAAAGAAAAGAAATTCGTACTGTTCGGCGAATCGGATGGTGCCATTCAAAACGAATATCTTTCCAAACCCCGTCTGCTGAGCAGCCACGGAGATGTCTACATGGGCGGCGTCAAAGGACTGCTGCATATCAACAGCAATCTGCCGCCGGCTACTTCCGAGCTGCCCAAACTGCAATTATCGGATGTCATCGTCAACGGAGAATCCGTCAACAATGAACTGTGCGGTGACCCGACCGGAATTTCCGTTCCCTGGAACAGTAATATAAGTATCCGTATCATGTCCAAAGAAGAGGATATCTTCCGGCAGAAAGTGTATCGGTATCAGATAGAAGGGCTGAACGACCAGCAGATCGAATCGTACAACCCGGAACTGGTCATCCGCTCGCTTCCGCCCGGCGATTATCAGATTATGGCTTCCTGCACAGCAAAGGACGGCAGCTGGATTCCCAGTCAGCAGATACTGGAACTGACCGTACTCCCTCCCTGGTACCGCACATGGTGGTTCACGCTGGGCTGTGCCTTGTTAGTAACCGGAATGATTGTCGAAACTTTCCGGAGAACACTGAAGCGAAAAGAAGATAAATTAAAATGGGCCATGAAAGAGCATGAGCAACAGGTGTACGAAGAAAAAGTACGTTTCCTGATCAACATCAGCCACGAACTGCGTACTCCACTGACACTGATCCACGCTCCGCTCAGCCGCATATTAAAGTCCTTGTCTCCGGCAGATACCCAATACCTGCCGCTGAAAGCGATTTACCGGCAGTCTCAGCGGATGAAGAATCTGATCAACATGGTGCTCGATGTGCGCAAGATGGAAGTGGGAGAAAGCAAACTGCTCATACAGCCTCACCCGCTCAACGAATGGATCGAACATGTATCGCAGGATTTCGTCAGCGAAGGGGAAGCAAAGAATATACAGATTCATTACCGGCTCGATCCACGCATCGAAATAGTGAGTTTCGATAAGGACAAATGTGAAATCATTCTGAGTAATCTGCTAATCAATGCACTGAAACACAGCCCACAAGACACGGAAATCACCATCACTTCGGAACTGCTGCCCGAAGAGAGAAGAGTACGCATTTCCATTACCGACCAAGGCTGCGGCTTACAGCAGGTAGATACACAGAAACTCTTCACCCGCTTTTATCAGGGCATGGGCGAACAGAGCGGAACGGGCATCGGCTTGTCTTACTCCAAGATTCTGGTAGAACTGCACGACGGCTCCATCGGCGCACGGGACAATTCGGAATCGGGAGCTACCTTTTTCTTCGAACTACCGCTGAAACTGGAATCGGAAGAGATCATCTGCCAGCCCAAGGCGTATCTGAATGAACTAATGAGCGACGACAGCGGCAAGCAGTCACAAGAGGAAGACAGCTTCGCCACCGCTCCCTACAGCATTCTGGTGGTAGACGACAATCCCGACCTGACAGACTTCTTAAAGAAAGCACTGGGAGAATACTTCAAACGTATATTGATTGCCTCGGATGGCGTAGAGGCACTCCAGCTTATCAAAAGCCATACTCCCGACATCATCGTCAGTGACGTCATGATGCCGCGCATGAACGGATATGAACTTTGCAAAAACATAAAGGAAGACATTACGATCAGTCACATCCCCGTTATCCTGCTGACGGCAAGAGACGACAAACAAAGTCAGATAAGCGGCTACAAAAACGGTGCGGACGCCTATCTGACCAAACCGTTCGAAGTGGAAATGCTGATGGAGCTGATCCGTAACCGGCTGAAAAACCGTGAACATACCAAGAAAAGATATCTGAACGCAGGACTGATCCCCGCTCCGGAAGAAAGCACCTTCAGCCAGGCGGATGAAACGTTCCTGCTCAAACTGAACAAGATCATTCAGGAGAATCTGGACAGTAGCCGATTGGATATTCCTTTTATCTGCAAAGAAATCGGCATGAGCCGGGCCTCTCTTTACAACAAACTGAAGGCACTGACGGACATGGGAGCCAACGACTATATCAATAAGTTCCGGATGGAGCAGGCAATTCTACTGATCACCGGCACGGAAATGTCATTTACGGAAATTGCGGAGAAAGTGGGATTCACTACTTCCCGTTATTTCAGTACGACCTTCAAGCAGTACACGGGTGAAACACCGACTCAATATAAAGAGAAACATAAGAGAGAGACATCAAAAACGATTAATCAATAAAACCCCTAATATATAAATTTCTTAACACATTATTTTTATGAACTACAAATTATTTTCTTTAGTAAGCGGTACGCTTATTCTTTCCAGTCTGTCTGCCAGCGGACAGAAAAACAACACAAAGCCGAATATCCTCTTCATCCTCTGCGATGACATGGGATATGGCGATCTGGGATGCTACGGTCAGCCATTCATCCGCACCCCCCATCTGGATGCGATGGCAAGCGAGGGTATGCGCTTCACACAGGCATACGCAGGAAGTCCCGTCAGTGCTCCTTCCCGAGCTTCATTTATGACAGGACAGCATACAGGACATTGCGAAGTACGGGGCAACAAGGAATATTGGACGAATGCATCCACAGTGATGTATGGCAACAACAAAGAGTTCTCGGTAGTGGGTCAGCATCCTTATGACCCCGATCACGTTATCCTGCCCGAGATAATGAAAGAGAACGGATATACCACCGGTATGTTCGGCAAATGGGCGGGAGGTTATGAAGGTTCCTGCTCTACTCCGGACAAACGCGGGATAGACGAATATTTCGGCTATATCTGTCAGTTCCAGGCCCACCTTTACTATCCTAATTTCCTCAACCGTTACAGCAAGGCATTAGGTGACACAGGCGTAGTACGTGTCATCATGGACGAGAACATCAAGTATCCGATGTATGGTGCCGATTATCAAAAACGCCCGCAATATTCGGCGGATATGATTCACCAGAAAGCAATGGAATGGCTGGATGAGCAGGACGGCAAACAACCGTTCTTCGGAGTGCTGACTTATACCCTGCCCCATGCGGAACTAGTTCAGCCCGAAGACTCTATCTTAAATGAATATAAAGAGAAATTCAATCCTGACAAGAGCTACAAAGGCAGCGAAGGATCGCGATACAACGCGATCACGCATGTACACGCACAATTTGCAGGAATGATTACGCGACTGGACTACTACGTCGGAGAAGTACTGAAAAAGCTGAAAGAGAAAGGACTGGACGAGAATACACTGGTCATTTTCTCCAGCGACAACGGCCCTCACGAAGAAGGCGGAGCTGATCCTACATTCTTCGGCAGAGACGGTAAACTGCGTGGCTTGAAACGCCAATGCTATGAAGGAGGTATCCGTATCCCATTTATCGCCCGCTGGCCGGGACATGTACCTGCTGGTACAGTGAACGATCATATCTGCGCTTTCTACGACCTGATGCCTACTTTCTGCGAGCTCATCGGCGAAAAGAATTACGTAAAGAAATATGCGAACAAAGACAAAGAAGTAGATTACTTCGACGGCATTTCCTTCGCCCCGACATTGCTGGGAAAGAAAAAGCAGAAGGAACATGACTTCCTTTACTGGGAATTTAATGAAACAAATCAGATTGGCGTACGCATGGGAGACTGGAAGATGGTGGTAAAGAAAGGGGTACCTTTCCTTTATAATCTGGCAACGGACATTCATGAAGACAACAATGTGGCCGACCAGCATCCGGAGATTGTAGAAAAGATGAAGGCGGTTATCTTTGCACAACACACGCCTAACCCTCACTTCTCCGTTACACTACCGGAGAAGAAATAAGGTAATTAAAGTTTATTATTGAGGCACGGATTTCGCGGCACTACACGGTTTTTAGTTACTCAACTTTAAAACCGTGTAATCCGCAAAATCCGTGCCTGACTGTTATCAATAACCGAATAATCTGCTATTGATCCGAGAGTTTACGTACGGATTCTTTTTCTTCCTCCCGTCTCTTCCTATACCGGATATACCGCAGTGACCACTCATGCATTTTCTTCAGAAACTCCTCTTCTGTGAGCGTATCATAGTAATAATTAAATATACGCTCGTAATAGTTCAAACACTTATCATCCCTTTTTTTAGCATTTCGTAAGTTTCCTTACTCATGCCTATAGCTTGACACATGGCTGAAACAACCACTTTCTCACATTTAAGTACCTCTTCGATAAAAAGGCCGAATGCAAAATGATGATACTCTTTTTTCATTTTTTCTTGTTTTAAACGTTAATAATGATTTAGTTGTTATAAAAATATTCACATTAGTTCGGATATGTCCGAACTGCCGTTATATCACTTTGTCCTAATTTTGCGCTGCGTTTCAAAAACAGAACCGCATTATTAAAAGAATTAACGATAAATGTTATGACAAACAATTTCAGAATGTCTTATTTCATGCCCCCGATTGCTCCCATAAGGAACGAACAAGGACAAACCGTTACACCCGCCACACTCACTCCCTTCTGCGAAGTTTCGGTCGAACAGGTATATCAGATGATCACCTGCAACGAAAACCTCAAAGCACTGACCGAACAAGTACGCGGTGCCGGAGACCTGCGAATGGCAAAAGCCTCTTTACTCCCCTACGTAACCCCATGCGGCACATTCATCCGCCGGAGTAGTAAATTCTTCGCATCGCCTTCCGGGCTCGTAGTGGTAGATATAGATAACCTCGACTCCTATCAGAAAGCCGTGGAAATGCGTCGTACACTGTTCGACGACCTTTTCCTCTGCCCCATACTTACATTCATCAGTCCCAGCGGCCGGGGCGTGAAAGCATTCGTACCTTATAGCAAACTCTACGTAGACGATCAGACACGAAACGTAAAAGAAAGCATAAACTGGGCAATGCAATACATAGAAATAACCTACGGATCAGAAATGGACGACTCCACAGAAACTCCGCCAAAAGCCGTAGACACCTCCGGCAAAGACATCGTAAGAGCCTGTTTCCTCAGCCACGACCCACAAGCACTATTCAGAGAGTATTAAATTATAATCACGAATGATCAACTTCAATTGTCAATTATCATTTGTCAATTGTCAATTCAAAAAAAATGACCAATATTGAATCTTTACGCCTCATCACTGAGGCAGTCGAAACGGCAGGTGCCGACATTGCACCCTCTTACGCCGAGTACGTACAATTAGCATTCGCCATCGCAACAGACTGTGGCGAAGCAGGACGCGAGTTTTTTCACCGCCTGTGCCGGATATCCGCCAAATATCAGCGTGAGCATGCCGAACGAATGTTCTCCAACGCCCTTATAAAGCAGCATGGAGAAATACATCTGGGAACGGCTTTTCATCTCGCAGAATCGACAGGAGTGAAAATCTGCCGGGAGGAAGTTATGAACAGCCGAAAAAATGCAGAAAATGCACTAAATGCACCCTACAATTTCTCCACACACAGGCGCGCGTATAATAAGGAGGAAGAGGAAGAGGAAGAGGAAGAAAACGACAACGACGAAAACGCCAACGCTTCAGAAGAACTCTCGACAGACAGCGATCCTCTACAACCGCTGCCTACTTTCCCCGAAGCAGACTGGCCTAAAATCCTGATGCTCATTCTGAGCTATGCCACTTCTCCCACACAACGGGACATACTCTTGCTCGGAGCACTGACCGCACTAGGAGCTACGATGGAACGCTATGTGAGATGTTCCTATTCCGGAAAATACCAGTCTCCTTGTCTGCAAACCTTCTTTGTAGCCCCTCCTGCTTCGGGTAAAAGCGGACTTTCACTTATCCGCCTGCTCGTAGAACCTATTCATGACAAAATTCGCCAACAAGTGGACGAAGAAATGAAAGCCTACCGGAAAGAAAAGAAAAACTATGAGTTGCTGGGCAAAGAACGTGTCAATACAGAAGCACCTCAGATGCCTCCCAACAAAATGTTTCTTATCTCAGGCAATAACAGCGGTACCGGTATTCTGCAAAATATCATGGACGCCAACGGAACAGGACTCATCTGCGAAACCGAAGCGGACACCATCGCCTCCGCCATCAGCTCCGAATACGGGCATTGGAGCGACACGCTCCGCAAAGCCTTCGACCATGACAGACTGTCCTACAACCGACGTACCGATCAGGAATACCGGGAAGTGAAGAGAATCTTTCTTGCCGTCCTGCTTTCGGGGACACCCGCACAGGTGAGAGCCCTCATCCCGTCGGCGGAGAACGGACTTTTCTCCCGCCAACTGTTCTACTATATGCACGGCATCTATACATGGGCTGACCAGTTTGCGTGCGGAGAGATAGATCTGGACGAAATCTTCAGGTCCATAGGCAGGGATTGGCAACTAAAGCTGGATATACTGAAAGAACACGGCATCCATACGCTTCGCCTCACCGACGAGCAGAAAAAGGAATTCAACGCTCTCTTCTCCGATTTGTTTTTCCGTTCGGACATTGCCAATGGCAACGAAATGAGAAGTTTCATAGCCCGTCTGGCTGTCAATATCTGCCGCATCATGTCAACGATAGCCATGTTGCGGGTGTTGGAAATCCCCCAACCCTATCAGCTTAAGAGTTCTGACAGATACGCTCCTGTTCCGGACAAGGAAATTCCCACAGATAACGTCAAGGACGGCATTATTACCCGTTGGGATATAACTATCACTCCTGAAGACTTTAAAGCTGTTCTTGGGCTTGTAAAGCCTCTCTATCGGCATGCCACGCATATATTATCTTTCCTGCCATCTTCGGAAATCCCCCACAGGGCTAACGCCGACCGTGACGCCTTCTTCGATGCGCTGGGTGACGAGTTCACCCGTACACAGTTGACGGAACAGGCTACAGCTATGGGAATCAAACCAAACACCGCACTCTCCTGGCTGAGACGTCTCGTAAAAAAGGGCCTCTTTGTCATGAAAGAAAAGGGGACTTACGTACGCGCACGTGTGTGCGTGTGTTAGGGATGCCCCGTAAAAGTGCATTTTTGCATCGGTTGATAACTTTGCGTCATAGGGAAATAACGTTTTGTAGAAGCTAAAGCACTGCTTTAGATACCGTAAAGCTAAGCTTTAGAAGTCGTAAAGCATAGCTTTAGCTAGGGTTCTCCCAGCGCATCCACGATCGCCCTCACCTCCAACGGAGTGTAAGAACGGTGCTGCGGCTGATAACCTAAATCGGACAGGCGTTCCTGAAGACCGGGACAGCGGACAATCCATTTATTCATTTTGCGGTAAGCGGCAATGCCGGTAAGTTCGGGAGAATAAAGCTGTGCCAGTTCCATACGACCATAAGCACGTATTTTGAATTCTATCATGACAAATAAGTTTCTGTTTTACTGTCACAAAAGTAACAAAATATATTCACATTACCTACGTTTTATCAGGGAATAACAGACTATAACTGACAACAATTGCACATTACCGACTCTCACTGTACACAACCGATTCTTCCGAGTTACAGCATACTATCTTTGTGTCATCGAAAGGGAGAAATCCTCACGAAAGTATGTTTAACTCTTTAAAATTATTATTTTATGATTCGTTACAAAATTTATCAGAACCAACAGAAAAAAGGCTTGAATGCCGGCAAATGGTTCGCCCGGGCGGTAAGCGACGAGACATTCGACCTTGCCAAACTTGCCGAACACATGTCGAAACACAATTCACCGTATTCCAGTGGGGTGATCAAAGGCGTGCTCACTGATATGGTGGACTGCATCAAGGAACTGCTGCTCGACGGCAAAAGTGTGAAAATTGATGATCTAGCCATCTTCGGTGTAGGAATCCGAAGCAAGGCTGCCGAAACGCTGGAAGAGTTCTCGCTGGAGAAGAACATCACAGGTATGCGGCTCAAAGCACGTGCCACAGGAAACTTATCGACGACCAATCTGAAGCTCGACAGCCAATTGAAGCAGCAGGCGGAGTATCAGAAACCGACAACGCCCGGAGGAGGTTCCGGGTCAGGCAACACTCCCGATCCGAAACCTAATCCGGACGAAGGAGACGAAGAAGCACCGGACCCGACTGTTTAAGTCATAACCTAAACCCTGACAAAGTCTTTAGCTTATCACGGCTAAAGACTCATTAAAAATCAATATTTTTTTCATTTAAAACCAAAATTTATGAGTAATTCATCATCCCGTTCCGTTTGGAGTTTCATTATCAAAGTAATCATCACTGTCGCTACTGCCGTAGGTGGTTTGATAGGAGTACAAAGTTGTATGTAAACTTATGCGGACCATCACACTAATTATCATTCATTGCAGTGCCACGCCGGAGGGAAAAGCCCTCTCGGCGGAGGCTTGCCGACAGGATCATATCCGACATCGGGGATTCCGTGATATCGGTTACCATTTCTACATCACACGTGATGGGGAAATACATCCGGGACGATCACTAGAGAAGGTCGGAGCACATTGCCGGAATCATAACGCACATTCCATAGGAATCTGTTACGAAGGAGGACTGAATGCAGAAGGACAAGCGAAAGACACACGTACGCTAGAGCAACGAGGGGCGCTGTTAGCTCTGCTCCGTGAGCTAAAGAAAAAATTTCCAGAAGCGTTGATTATAGGACATCATGATTTAAATCCGATGAAGGAATGTCCGTGTTACCCTTGCGTAGAAGAATACAAGGAATTGTAGGTTAGTAAAATCAATCACAACTATCAAGTTCTGTAATGATTTGTCCCGACCAAAAACTGTCGGGACAAATCTTTTATTATTATATCATCTCACCTTTTGTATTCTACATTTTTATACTTTTTCAATCCTCCAATCTCCCAATATACAACTCTTACTATCAAAGTTGACCGCTACCTTCACTATCGGCAATCCGCACAGAGCAAAACGCTCGGAATAATTCTTCAGGTTGATCTGCTCCATGGCGACAGTCGCATTCTTATCCAGTTTCAGTTCAAAGGTATACAACGTAGTTTTAGTACGAAGCACTATATCCACCCGTCCACGGGGAGTACGTACTTCAACATCTACATAGAAACCCAACAGGCTGAATATGATATAGAACATCTGTTGATAATGATCTTCGTATTTTGTATTGTCACACTGGGGAATGGTGGATAAGAATTCCTGTAAGTGACGTAATGCCGCATCCATATCACCATTCCGGCTTATCACGGGAAAGATAAGCCACCATGGTATTCGTTTTTTCTGTAGGCGAAGATACATAATGAAGCAACAAGCTTTTCATTAATCCAATTCTCACTTCCTTATTGGGAATATCAAGCATATAAAGATTCAGTTCCTCATCATACCCTTTAATAGTAATATATCCGCTCTGATACAGTAACGGATTGATATTTGTCATCGTTTCCATCGGTGCATCAAAATCTTCTGCTGTAGCCGTTTTCGCCCCAATTTCAGAAGGTGCTACGTCAAATTTATCCAGCATCTTTATCAGATAACCAATAAGAATTAAATTTCCCATCTGCAAAAGCGTTGAGCAGACTGAATGGATTATAGATATCAGACGATGGATACGCGAAATGATAACCGTCATAATTCTCTTTCAACTTAGACAATACTTCCTCCGCAGTAATATTCAATTTGACAGCCAGCCTGTCCACATCTTCTTTCATTTGAGTAAGTATCTCATTCTCCGTTATACCACAAATAGCAGCATAAGGCTCATCCATACTGATATTTTTGATGTTATTGAGTTCACTGAAAATGCTGAGTTGTGAGAATTTAGTGATACCTGTAAGAAATCCATAACGCAAATAAGGATCACAATCTTTCAACGGACTGTAAAAGTTACGCATAACATCACGCAATACACCCAAATTCTCCCATTCGTGCACCACATCCAGCAAAGGAGCGTCATATTCATCAGATTGAGCTATGTAACTTCGATTTTAAAATACACTCTGCCAATCTTTCAACTTTGGATGCTTACTGTCTTTTTCTGAAAGTACCACTTCTTCAACAGGAATACGCCAATCAATATTCAAATCCGAATCATTCCAAGCTATTGCTCCTTCACTTTGAGGTGAATAGAAGTTATCACATTTATACTGAAAAATAACCTCTTCACTTAAAACACTAAATCCATGAGCAAATCCACGAGGAATAAAAAACTGACGATGATTTTCACCTGTTAATTCTACCGATACATATTGTCCAAATGTAGGAGAGTCTTTTCTTATATCAACAGCAACATCTAACACAGCTCCTTTTATAACTCGCACTAATTTACTTTGAGCAAAAGGAGGTTTCTGGAAATGTAGTCCTCGTACTACTCCATAGCTGGACTTACTTTCATTATCTTGAACAAAGGTTGTTTTACAAACCTTTTCCTCAAATTCTCTTTGAGAAAATGATTCAAAGAAATAACCCCGACCGTCTTTAAAAATACGGGGTTCGACAATAATCACTCCTTCTATATTAGTCTTTATAACTTCCATCATTTTATTTCATTTTCAGTTCCTCAATTACTTTCAGTAAGTATTGCCCATACTGGTTCTTCAACATTGGCCGAGCCAACTCACACATTTTATCAGAAGTAATCCAACCTTGTCTGAGAGCAATACCTTCTAAACAAGCTACCTTCAATCCTTGTCGCTTCTCTATTACTTCTATAAAAGTAGATGCTTCACTCAACGAGTCATGAGTTCCAGTATCCAACCAAGCAAAGCCACGCCCTAATGATTGTACCTTCAGTTTTTGTGCTTGTAAAAAAACTTGATTCACCGTAGTTATTTCTAACTCTCCACGAGCAGAAGGCTTTATATTCTTTGCTACTTCGACTACTTTATTCGGATAAAAATAAAGCCCAACTACTGCATAGTTTGATTTTGGAGTCTCAGGCTTCTCTTCTATACTAAGCACATTTCCTTCTTTATCAAATTCCGCCACTCCATAACGCTCTGGGTCACTTACCCAATATCCAAATATTGTAGCCTTATTTTCTTCTTCAGCAGTACGAACAGCTTCTCTTAACATCCGGGTAAAACTCTGCCCATAAAAGATATTATCGCCAAGCACTAAACACACAGAATCACTGCCTATAAATTTTTCACCAATCAGAAATGCTTGTGCCAATCCATCCGGTGAAGGCTGCTCTGCATATTCAAGATATATACCGTAGTCTGAACCATCACCTAATAAACGCTGAAAACTTGGTAGATCATAAGGAGTAGATATTATCAGTATTTCACGGATGCCAGCAAGCATCAACACAGAAATAGGATAATAAATCATTGGTTTATCAAAAATAGGGAGAAGTTGTTTACTAACTCCTTTAGTTATAGGATACAGACGAGTACCACTACCACCGGCTAAGACTATACCTTTCATAATATCTCACATAAACAAAGTAACATTTTTCATAAGTATATTTGTGCATTTTATTAATAATGCAAATCAGTAGTTGAACCCTGCTTTTTGTTTAATAGAAGCTAGGTTTGAGAACCATGAGAGCAAATATTCTTTAGTGAATGTATGTATCTCTTTGATTTCGAAGTATCGCCGACAAACTTCACAAAATAAATATACAGCAAGTAGCCCTTGATCTGTAAATACATTATTGCTGAACCTCTGGCAGTAGAACTGTGAAGATGGGTAAATATAACAGATATACATATATATTTTTATAAGTTGTAGCGTAAGCTTTCTTTTAGTTTTGCACTTGAAAAAGAAGCATCTATCAGTCTTTATAAATGTTAAAGGAGAACTATTAAGCATTCAAACCTAAAATGGCTTTTCACCTATATAGCTCCTTAATACACATTAACAGGATTGTTTCTCTTTCTTTCAAATAACCAGACTAAAAATGCTTATAATGCCTGTTAACCTATCCAATTATGGTCGCTTTTGAAAAGCGGCTCGTTAATGAGTATTCCAAAGTACTATCTTACAATAGCTTCTTTTATGCAATCCACAATATAACATACATCTTTATCCGTAACATACGGACCTGCAGGCAGACACATACCTACCTTGAAGATAGCTTCTGAAATCCCGTTCACATAAGCCGGAGCATACTTATACACCGGCTGCTTATGCATAGGTTTCCACACTGGACGAACCTCAATATGCTTTGAGAGCATAAATACACGTAACGCCTCCACATTATCGTTTGGCTGACAATCGGTAATTGGACAACTCACTGCATGAATTACTCCAGCAGCTCCTCCCACAGCAGTCTTAACTATTTCTTTATAAGCATTCTCTTGACCAACAATGCGAAGCAAAGGATCAAGCATAATTGTACAAAGCCAAAAATTAGAATCATACTCTCCTGTCATCGGTTGCTTATGAACTGTTATTCCCGAAACATCTCCCAGCAATTCCTCATAAAGAGCCTGCACATGCTTGTGATGATCGATGTGAGTATGCACCACTGTCATTTGTCCACGACCGATACCTGCGCAAATATTCGACATACGGTAATTATAGCCAATCTCCTCATGTTGATAATAAGGATAAGCCTCACGAGCCTGTGTCGCATACCACATGATCTTATTCTTCAATTCTGTATTTTCACATATTAACGCACCACCTCCAGAAGTCGTAATCATCTTATTACCATTAAAACTCAATACACCAAACTTACCGAAAGTACCCAAAACTCGACCGCCAAACTTGGAACCCAACCCTTCAGCGACATCCTCTATCACTGGTATATCATAGCGATGGGCAATTTCCATAATACGTTTACAGTCGTAAGGCATACCATATAGAGCAACAGGAACAATCGCCTTCGGCTTCTTACCTGTTTTAACAATACGATCTTTAATAGCTGCTTCCAACAAATCCGGATCCATATTCCAAGTATCAAATTCCGAATCCACAAATACTGGTATTGCACCGAGATAAGTTATTGGATGTGATGAAGCGCAAAACGTGAAACTTTGCACCAATACTTCATCACCTGAATCCACTCCACAAGCTAACAATGCAAGATGAACTGCTGCTGTTCCTGCAGAAAGTGCTACCACTTCACTCTTGCCTCCAACAAAACTTTTCAAATCTTCTTCAAATGCATTTACATTTGGTCCCAAAGGAACTACCCAATTCGTATCAAACGCTTCTTTCACATATTTCTGTTCAATGCCTTCTTCTGACATGTGAGCCAAACAAAGATATATTGTTTTTCTTTCAGCCATAGTTATATAAAATTACCTATTTAAATTTTTTCCCCAGCATACAGAATCCGCTTACCAATAATGGTAGCAGAAATCATCTGAATATCTTTTACAAAGCTATAATTGTGATAATAATAGCAGTTTATACGAACTTTATCCGGATAGATAATATTGTCATTATACCAAATTGCAATTTGTTCATCAGTCATTTTTGTAAAGTCTACATTTCTATAAAGATTAAGTGTAGACAAATCCTTTTTTTTAATCTTTTCTATAAATTCCGCTATCATTTCTTCTTCATCTCTATATTTAAGAGATGCTGGCCCCGTTATTCCTGGCCGGAGATTTAATATGTCTCTATCAGCACCTTTCAAATGATCAGCATATCCAGGAACATCCGGTCGAGGACCGACAAAACTCATATCTCCAATTAACACATTCCACAACTCAGGTAATTCATCCAGTTTATACTTTCGAAGAGTCACTCCTAATGGAGTAATACGACTTTCGCCTGCCACAGAAATAGAATTACCAGAGTGACTAATGCCCATCGAACGAAATTTGTACATAGTGAACAGTCTACCGTATCGCCCCACTCGCTTCTGTTTAAATATCACAGGCCCTCCAGGCATTTTAAGGCGAATAAGAATAGAGACAAAAAGTAAAACAGGAGATAAAAAGACAAGACCTATAAAAGAAACAAAGCGATCAAAATAAAATTTCATACACATTCAGTAAATTGATAAAAATCATGAAGTTTTTGAGAATCTGTACTGCTTGCCATTTTTTTGTTTTTAAGATATAGCACAAAAGTTAAAATTATCAGTAAGAATACCTAAGAGTAGTTGATTGTTTACTAATCCTATAGTCTTTTCCATAAGGCATTTATCACATAGCCGCAAAAGCAAAATATAGAATATACAAATGAAAGCCCCTCTATTTCACGGTAGACCCGCCAAACATCTTTTGCTGCCCTCCACTTCTTTGAAGTATTCGAAGTAGAGACCAAACGATAACCAGCTAACACTTCTTTTAATCCATAAGCCTTAAATCCACGTTTCATAATTAGTAACCACAACGCCATGTCATGACTACTTTTTATTAAAGGCATTCTAAAATCACCAACAATTTTTCTATCGATAACAACTGTCAAACAACCAATTATTGTGTTACGCAAATATTGATGATAATTCAAAGAATATGGTGCTTTAATAACATTGTCAGTTCTCTCTCCATTTTCAAGCATTACATAATAGTTAGAATAAGTAAAGGCATACTGATTCTCCTTCATGAAAGTCAGTTGTTTTTCCAACTTTGTATTCTCCCAAACATCATCACTATCAAGAAATGCAATATATTGTCCTTGAGCATTATCCAAAGCAACATTTCTTGCAGCTGCTGCCCCAACATTTTGTTTTAAAGAAAAAACTTTAATTCGTTTATCGATATCAGCAAACATTTGCAATGTCACTACTGAATTATCTTTTGAACAATCATCAACAATCAACAACTCCCAATCTTGATAGGTTTGCCCCAATACAGATTTTATCGTCTCTGAAACGAACTGCACAGAATTATACGAAGGTGTTATAATAGAAACAAGTCCATCAACCATCTTTAACCAATTTTCAGATAGGTAATACCTTCCAAATCTGCAGCACTAAAAACATTTCTACCATCAATCAACACGGGATCATCTTTCATGGCTTTCTTAATTACTCCCCAACTGGGCATCCGAAACTCTTTCCATTCTGTTACATGGAATATAGCATCAGCTTCAATTACAGCATCATACATGTTTTGACTATAAGTAACCACATCACCTATCCTACGTTTACATTCTTCCATCGCAACCGGATCATATACAGAAATAAAACACCCTTCATTCAATAGACTTTTAATTAAAACCAAAGCGGGAGCCTCGCGCATATCGTCTGTTTCTGGCTTAAAAGCTAATCCCCAAACGGCAACTTTCCTACCTTTCAGATCTCCTTTATAATAGTTTTTAAATTTCTCAAATAAAATATTTTTTTGTTTTTCATTTACTTCTTCTACAGAATTTAAAACACGCATATCATACCCAAACTTTGCCGCTGTGTGTATCAGTGCCTTTACATCTTTAGGAAAGCAAGAGCCGCCATATCCACATCCCGAATATAGAAATTTACTACCTATACGACTATCAGTGCCTATACCCTTACGCACCATATTCACATCTGCCCCAACCAACTCACACAAATTAGCAATATCATTCATAAAACTAATACGTGTAGCCAACATTGAATTTGCTGCATATTTAGTCATTTCCGCAGAAGGAATATCCATAAATATTACGCGGAAATTATTCAGTAGCATAGGTTTATACAATCGTGTCATAAGCTCTTTTGCTCGTTCAGACTCGACTCCAACAACAACACGATCAGGCTTCATAAAATCATCTATAGCATTACCTTCTTTTAAAAATTCGGGGTTAGAGGCTACATCAAATTCAATCTTTACATTCCTTTTATTCAATTCGGTCTGAATGGCAGACTTCACTTTTTGAGCCGTTCCAACTGGTACTGTACTTTTTGTAACAACCACCAGATACTGATTTATATGTTGTCCAATAGTTCTTGCTACCTCCAACACATAACGCAAATCAGCACTTCCATCTTCATCAGGGGGAGTTCCTACAGCACTAAATACGATCTCCACACTGTTTAAAATAGAAGCTAGATCCGTAGTAAAATGTAAACGACCAGCTTTCACATTACGAGATACTAAACTGTCCAAATTTGGCTCATAAATTGGAATCTCACCTTTTTTAAGTTTTTCTATTTTTGAAGAATCAACATCCACACAAAAGACATTAGCTCCTAATTCTGCGAAACATGTTCCAGAGACTAAACCGACATAGCCTGTACCAACAATTGCAATATTCATAAATAAATCTGTTATATATTAATTAGATCAAATTTCTTCAAGAATCTTATTCCATTCACTGATAATGGTAGATTCATCAAACGGAGGAGTATTCGCCAGTCTTAATGAATTTAAGGACATTTTTAAGAGTAATTCTCTATCCAATAATAATAATTCCACCTTACTACATATAAAATTAATTATATTCTCATCCAATTTAGTTGAATATATAGTTTTTTTTCTATTATCCCACACCTGAGGATTTGGTAGATTATTATTATCAAAAAAAGCATATTTTGGTTCTGTAAGAAAGCCATTCACTCCATCTTTTACCATTTCTGGAATTGCATAAAGTTTAGTAGAAATTATGGGAAGCCCGGCTTTCATAGCCTCTAATACAGTCAATGAATTAGAATCATCACTTGTAGGATGAAGTAACAACGTCGAGTTCACATAAAGTTCCTCTAATTGAGAATAAGACAAAGTAAAATCCAATAAAGTTACACCATCTATAGACTTTATGTCAGAAATGATATTTTTATGAATTAGAGATACTGAAGTTAAAATAGTCAGTTCAACATTTGGATATTTCTCTTTTAAACGTTTAAATGCTTCAATGGTCTCTAATCCACTTTTAGAAACAAAACGACTACCTTGAGCTATGAATAAAAGTGAAAAGACAGGGTTATCGCAACGCTCGGATAATTTCTTGACAGTTGCATGCTTATTAGTTGAAACATAAGAATAAATCAATTTCTTTCGACAGTGTACAGGAACATCTCCACATAATTTTTCAAATGTTGTGAAACAAGCATTAGAACGACAAATAATTGCTTTCAAATTACTATCATTCAGATGTTTTTTTATTACTCTTTTACCCCAATAAGAAGTATTTCTTCCAATAGTATAATGATAAAGAGCAGATGGTTGTTCTAATAAAATAAAATATGGTTTATCTACTTTCAAAAAACGATTAAAACTTCCGTACAGATCACATTCCTTCCCTGAGCTTCGTATTACTTGAATTAATCCTACCCAGTTAAAAATCTTAAGTCTAACAATTTTTGAAAGTAAAGACCTTTTAAAAGATGTATCTTTATAAAAAGAGTCATTTTGGGTAATAAATTCAGCCCGCAATTCACTATTCTTAATCATTCTCTTAAAGAAACTTCGTGCGCTCCCAACAAAAAAAACAGACTTTGTCATAATCATATTTAGAATCTATGTTTTTTATACCAATTTATATAAAACTCAATAAATGATTTTTTTGTGATTTCATAGTTATTTTTAATCGCCCCTCCCACACTTCCATCTTCTTTATGAAGAATCTTTATGCGAGAATTGAAAATTATAGAAATATTTTTACTGTGAGCTAGTTTTGCTAGATGTTCTTCTTCCACGAATAAGAACATCTGCTCATTAAATAAGGGAGTCAACCTAATTAATACAGATTCAGGAATTATAATAAATGAACCATGAGCTGCATATATCCGTGTAATGTTTCTTCGAAAAATCTTAATGAAAGCCAAATAGCATTCACGAACAAATCGATACAAAATAAAGCACAGAATCCTTATAAAGTGCCAGTTATACTTAAATGCAATATATTTCAAATGATTTAAACCATTCACATAAAATGGTATAAATGGATTTTGATCTTTACCTCTCAAATTTCTTATTTGCGGAGCAATTATAGAATCTGCACCTTCATTTAAATCACTAATATCTAACTGCTTTACAACAATATCTGCATTAGAGATTATTAGATAGCGAAATGAATAGTGTGCCAATGCATATTTTATACCCATATTATTCCCATATCCGTAACCTCTATTTTCCACTCGTAGATAAGAAGCACTATACTTCAAAGCAATATTCTCAAAAGCCATAGATGTAACTTCATCATAAAAACTATCAACTACTATTACTTTAGTATTCAATAAATTTAATGATAAAAAAAACTCTTCTAAGTCTAATGTATTTTTATAAACTAAAACTATAAAGACAAAATCATACATAAGATATTTTTTTTAAAAGACGTCTTCTGTTTATATACCACATAATAAATGCTATACATCCTCTAAAAGAGACTACAACAAAATAAGAAAAAGCATAGTCAGAGAGAGACGTTGAGAAACCAAATAAGATTAACAACAAAATAAAACAAATACCAAGATTCACCATATTATAAGGAAAGTGGCTGACTGCATCAATAGGATTTCTTAGTAATAGGTATAATGACTCAGGTAAAATACTATAAATTAAGATACGGGTAATATCACCTGCCGGAATGAAATCTTGTGTAAAAAAAAGAGCAATCCAGTAATTCATAAAGATGCTGAGAATAACAACAATAATAATAGACAAGATTATATATAAAAGCAACAACTTATTTATGATTTTATTAGCTATCACAAATTCTTTCTTTACTATAGCACGACTTACATAAGGTAATAATACAGTACCTAAAAAAGAGAATAAAGGAGAAACAATAGTGATAAACATAACTCCCACCGCAAAATAACCAGAATATTTAATCCCTAATTCATTTCCTATGTATATAATAGGGAAAGCAGCAAAGAGAAATAAAAGTATATCACCCAATAATCGAGGAAAACTATACATCAATATAGATTTACGACATTCATGATTAATAAAATCATTAGATACAAATTGAAATATTTTTTTTCTCTTCTCACGAAATGCAGAGTAAATTATAAATAGAGTAGTACATACTGCCCAAGAAAAAAAAACTGTGCTCACACTATTTCCAACAAGAAAGACACAGCCAATCAATAATAATTGAATTATGATTTGTGACAAACTAAAATTCACAAACAAATCACTACCTCTATAATATGAAAAAAGAAAAGTGCTTATGCATACTGAAAACGCATAAAAGAAAGCAATATAATATAGAGAAATATTTGTATCGCTTACCATGATATCTATTAAATATTTCTGCCCCAATATATATACTATAAGCAAAACAAAAGTTATTACTAAAACTAATTTAATTGCTACTTTTATAGTAAACAAATAATGGGGAATATCATTCTCAGCCAGATAAGAAGACAAGAACCTCGGTAAAGTTATTCCCATACCTCCCAACATCATAAAAGAAAGAACCGCTGAACTCTTTTTTATAATACTATATTGTCCATAACCTTCAACCCCTAAAATCTCACTCAGAATTTTATTTATGCCCAAAGCAGAACACATTATAATTATTTGAGAGAAAAGGGTTAAGATAACATCTTTGCTAAACTTACTATTTTTTATCTTATTAAAAAAGTTCATATTTTCATATTTGTCTGTTTAACAAAAGAATATTTCATCAATAAATACATAAAAAAAATAGTTACAATATATGATGAGTATGCAAAAATGCTAGTAGCAAAAGAAACTGAAACAAAGTATAATACAGCTAAAGCAATCATCTGAGAATAATTGAATAGTATTCTTTTCTTTATAAAGCAAAGAGAAACACCACCAATAAAACCAAGGAGGAAAATAAATAATATACTACCCAATGTAGCATAATCTTCAATCAAAAAACGAAATACCGAATAGACATTGGTCCTTATATCATTATTATACCGATTACCACAAGTCACAAAATCGGTAAATACTCCTTGCTCTCTATTAACCAAACCAATAGCATTACTAATCCCATAAAATGTTTTTATACCAAATGAATAATTTACCACATTATTAGTTGAATACCAAATATCAAATGCAGATAAATGAGAAACTGAATAATTAATAAATTTTCGTTCTATAACTTGTATAATTTCATTATCAATTCTCCCCGTTCTCAGTATCATTGAAATAAACAATAAAAATAAAAAAACAAATCCACCCAATAAAATCTTAAGAAAGCTTTTTATACTGATTTTCATAAAAGGCATTCCATACGAATATCCCGCAATCCAATACCCTGATAGCCAAAAGAAAACACTTGTTATGAATCCTAATTTCGTGTTCTGTGTAAAAGTTATAAGTAACGGAGGAAGCAGAGTGATCCAAGTCATATATCGTTTCTTTCTAGATAAAAAAGGATACACAAATCCTCCATATGCAGCTGGTATATATAAAAAAACACGCAGAATCGAATCAACAACAGAATTAGTTTGCACACCGGAATAGCGTAATTCTGAGGCTGTATCATTCAATTGCAATAATCCCTCTAAAGATACGATTTCAAATACAGAGAATCCTGTTTTATAAATACCGTTTATTACACTTAAAAACGACAGAAATATTAATATTTTCAAAAAGAACAAAGACGTTCTCTCACGAAAAATATATTTGAAATTCAAATTAGAAACATAATTCAAGCAACTTTTTTTCCCTATAAATTCTCCAAAAGTGAAAAACATGCACATTATTGATATGTAAAGTAATCCGTATCCATAAAAAACTAACAAATGACCAAAGAGAAGATAAATCAACACAACTTGCATCCCCCATATAATACTAAAAATTCTTGCAATAGAATATTTAGGTAATAAAAATGAAGATAATATTATAGATAATATAGCTATTAAAAAAGCCAAAATATACTGCATTTAAAAAACTTATTTTACAAAACAATTAGGGTTTTCAATTTGATATTCTTGTTATAAAAAAAACACTTAGCAATTTAATCTACTGATTATCAATTATAAATATACTATTTACAGATACGATTTTAACACCAGAAAACGTCACAATTTCTCTTTATTTATATCGGCCATATAACATGGTTATCAGTTTTTTTAGAAAACATACGATTGTTCTTCAATCTAAAAGCTGGAATATCAAACAGAACAGCCTACTTGTTTATCTAACACCTCAAATCGTGAATTTTTAGATATAAACTCAGGAACAACCTTCTTCATCAAAATAACCGTATTCATCACCTCGGCATTGCGAGCTAAGTTTTCAAATTCAGCGTAATAAGCCAATATGTCATTGTACTCATAGTGACGAACCTTCGCAATCTTAATCTTCTTATTAGAAGTAGGTAGGGTATTCTCTTCCGTACTCAATAACTCTTCATAAAGTTTCTCACCCGGACGCAACCCTGTGAACTCAATCTTGATATCTTCGTCCGGTCGATAGCCCGCCAGTTCTATCATACGTGTAGCTAAATCTACAATCTTCACAGGCTCGCCCATTTCGAAGACAAAGATCTCATTGCCCTCTCCCATCATTCCGGCTTCCATCACCAATCGGCAAGCTTCAGGAATAGTCATAAAATAACGGATGATATCTTTATGGGTAACAGTTACAGGACCACCATTTTCTATTTGTTCTTTGAAATGAGGAATAACAGAACCGTTACTGCCCAGTACATTACCAAAACGAGTTGTAACAAACTTTGTCCGACCTTTAACTGTACCTTTCTTTATTGCACAACCTAAACTTTGAACATAGATTTCAGCCAATCGTTTCGAAGCACCCATTACATTTGTCGGATTTACAGCTTTATCAGTTGAAATCATGATCATCTTTTCTGCTCCATACTCTACAGCCATATCCGCTACCTGACGTGAACCAACCACATTAACAAAAACCGCTTCACAAGGATTCTCCTCCATCAAAGGAACATGTTTGTATGCGGCCGCATGGAATACTATTTGAGGATGATACTTTTCAAAGACCATACGAAGTCTCTGAATTGATCGTACATCACCAATTACAGGAACAAAATCAATACCCGGATATTTTTTCTCAAATTCTAAACGGACATTATGAAGGGGAGTTTCAGCTGAATCAAAAAGAATTAGTTTACGGACACCATTCTGAGCTAGTTGCCGACAAAGTTCACTACCAATACTGCCGGCAGCGCCTGTAACCAAAATCGTTTTCTCTGAGTATTCCATAGCAATCTCCTGCATATTAATTTTAATCTCTTCGCGACCCAACAAATCCTCGATACGGATAGGACGGACAAACTGGTGAAACAAACCATCTACATCAGTCTCACTAATGGATGGAGCGATTAGAGTCTTTACATTGTTCATTTTGCAATATTCCAGTAAGCGATTCTCTTCTTCTTTAACAAATTCACTACGTGCAAAAAGAATACCTTGAATATGACGCTTCTTAATCAATACATCAAAACTAGCTTGATTGCTGAAAGAATAAATACGAGAATCAGCAAGAATTCTGCGGTTATGTTCTAAGCTGTAAATGCAGAAACCTACGATTTTATAATGATTGCTATTTCTAAGGCGAGTCTTAAGGGCAACGCTTTTCTCATCCGTTCCATAGATCAGTACTTTCATGTTTGCTTTTTTCACCATACCAACAAGAGATTCATAAGTGACAATCATCAAAACACGAATAGTGATCAATGATATAAGAGTTAACATACCATCAGACAGAATAAAAACTAATTCTTGACTATGAAACAAACGATTTCCTTTAAAGAAAAAAAACATATAAATAAATATACAGGTAGTTTTAAACACAACGCTGCAACCAATACGCCATAAATCTCTGATTTCTGAATAACGAATCGTGTTTCTAAAGGTATTAAACAAAAGTTCCCCGACTATAGATGACAGAAAAGCAACTATTAATAACGAAAGCAGTCGAATTATATTCCAATCAATAGCTGTTATATAATGGATACCGACAAAAGCAAAAAATGTACATAATACTGCAAGAAATGTATCTACCCCTAATACAAGCCAGCAGCTAAAAAAATTTCCACCAATATAATGAAGGAACCCTTCCAATGATTTTTTCATGTCTTTAGTTATCAATTAATGTCTCTTAATATTAATAGTCCTTTATCTATTTTGAAACTGTTATTCCTTGCCAGAAACTTTCACCAAACAGTTTCCAGAAAATAACACCACAAACAGATAAGAATATAAATCCAAACACATACATCATGGTTCCTGTACCAGAAGGTTTTTGTGGAACGACAGCAGGTTCTACAACTGCAAACACAGGCTTTTCTTCTTGTACTTTAGCTCTGGCTACTTGTAATTGAGTTGCTACCTGAGTATAAACCTGATAGGCCAAACTCACATCATTTTGTAAACGTTCTTGCTCAGCATGGACGCTCTGAAGAATCAAATTGTCATGGGAGTCAACATAGTTTGCATACTTTTCCTGTACTGCATAATATTCCTGTTGACGTTCCTTAAACAGCTTTTCCAAATAAGCACAATCATCTTTAGCTTTAGTAGTACGATAACCTATAATCGACTCCTGTAACCTATGAACAACAGAATCTGCCACAACTGCTGCTACTTTAGGTTCTTGCAAAGTCACAGAAACACTAGTTATACCAGATTTTTTATCAACTGATGCAGTAATTGTCTTTCTTAGCAACTCGACCTTCTCTGCTAGTTCTTTTGTGAGTTCAATAGTGCCATTTTGAGTAATATTCACAACATTCGACTTATCGGAAAAGATGAATTTAACTCCATCAATTACCATACCAGGAATCCCAATCACATATCTCCACCAAGGAGAGGACTCTTCATCCAAATAGGATTCCAATATAACATTTTCTTCTCTGTCAGATAGAACGACATTCATGTGAAGAAGTTCCAACAGGAATGGAGTGGAAGAAACAATCTCAGAAGATAGAGAAGCATTCAAAGCATCCATTCCTTCAGTCATTGTAGTCCCTGTCCCCAAAAAGGAGGCTGCTAATCCTGCTAGACCATTCCCCCCCTTGGAATTGCCCATTTCTGGAGAAAGGGTTACATTAACAGTAAATTGTTTTGGAATGCTAAAACTAACAATAATACCTAGGATTAATCCTATCACGGCAGCTTTATATAAAGTTTTACGAATAGCAATAATCTTACGAAGAATCTCCATCAAATCTATTTCAAGTTCTTCTGTTTGAGTATCAAAAGTTCTTTTATTTTCTGTCATTAGATTGAAATCTATATTGTTGAGGTTGTCTAATACCTCCCCTTGCGGGAAGTTCTCTTTACTAAAAAAGGAGAATAAAAAAGTAGTATTGACTTATATGACTATTTCTTTATCAAATTAGCAATAGAAGCGATCATCATACCCAAAGAACTGAAGGAAGTAGCATAACCTAAAATATTAGCTATGTTCCCTTTCTTCTTAG
>OHAD01000197.1_pt1 | contig 74323 bp, 55 predicted proteins | sample 1577011 | NCBI WGS metagenome assembly OHAD01 (sample SAMEA3541510, study PRJEB24748) | human gut metagenome | biome: human gut; feature: human-associated habitat; material: faeces | place: China | collected 2012 | reverse complement strand
CCACCGCCTAACGGCGGTCCCCCTCCCCTTTCAGGGGAGGCTATCATGAAAATTGTTTTTCGTGAAAGTGCTGCACAGCAGGTTGACATTTTCCATGAAATATGTTACAATTTATGATATGAGCATATTCGGGGAACGAATATGGGAAAAACGGCTGCTTTTCCGAAAGACGGCAGAGCGGCGTATCAGAAAGGATGAAGTTGTATGAATTTTGTCACGGTCCTGTTTTTCCTGGGACTGCTGCTGACGATCGTGGCATCCGTGGGGCTGCTGCGTCTGACGGGGAAGAAAGCACCGCAGGAACAGCGCCTCTGGCCGCTGGCACAGAAACCGGCTGCTGACGAAATGGCAGAAACGGAAAAAGATACCGAAAATGCGGAAGATGCCGCACCGGAGCAGGCTGCGCCGAAAACGCCTGCCGCCGGGAAAAAGCGGCTGTCTGTGCCGAATCTCATCGTGCTGGCAGTCTCTGCCGTGCTGGTGGTGCTGGGACTGGGCGACCTGTTCGGCATCGCCGATTACGGTCAATTTGAGGGCGCTTTTCTGCTCATGGGCATTGCCGCTGTGCTGCAGTATGCTGCCTGTCTGCTGTACCAGTGCCGGAAGAGCCGGACGGTGCGCTTTTTCAGCAAGCTTTTGCTGGTCATGACCGTGCTGGAGCTGACGGTGTTCCAGTATCCGTCCTATCATCTGATGCTGGGCGACTATCCGGAGAAGATTCTGCTGCCCTCGGATGCCACGGTGGAATCCGGGGACTATACCCTGGACGAGAACCTGCACACGCTGACCATCACCGGCAAAAATGAGTGCGTTATCACGTTCAACGATCTGAACGTACCCATCGGGACAGTCCGTGCCGTGGCAAAGCTGGGGAAGGACACCAAGCAGTCCCAGATGGTGCTGGATATGGCGGATGCCACCCATGTGGACTATCGGTATGACATCGCCAAGCAGGCGCTGGTCAAGGGCAGAGAGAATACCCAGTACATCGCCTGTGAATTTTCCGGGGATGTCTCCAAGCTGCGTCTGAAGTTCACCGGAAAAAATGACGGGGACGGGGTAGTCCTGCAGAGCGTACAGCTGAATGCGCCCATTCCCTTTGCCGTTTCGCCGCTCCGGATGGCGCTGGTGCTGGTGCTGGGAACGCTGGCTTATGCGGTGGCGTGCAGCACTACGCTGAAACGCCCGTATCTGGAGACGAAAAAGCTCTGCCGCCGTACCATTACAGTGATGACCGCAGCGGTCATGGCCGTGGCAGTGCTGATCGTTATGGCAAAGCTGCCCGACGGCGGTTTCGCCGGACAGTTCAAGCTGGACAGCGGCAACCAGATCACACAGGAACAGGTGGACGCTTTCGAAAACGGACAAATTTCCCTGCTGAAAGAAGTGGACGATGCGCTGCTCCAGGTGGAGAACCCTTATGACTGGGGAATGCGAAACGACTCCGGCGCAAAGGCGGAGTGGGACCACGTATTCTATGACGGCAAGTATTATTCCTACTACGGCATCGCACCGGTGGTGCTGCTGTATCTGCCGTATCACAAGCTGACCGGACACTACTGCTCCACGAACCTGTCTATCCTGCTGTTCAGCCTGGTGGGACTGCTGTTCCTGGCAATGGCATACCTGGCATTTGTCAAGCGCTGGTGCAAAAACGTCTCTGCCGGAAACATCATCGCCGGCATGGCGATCCTGTTCAGCTCCTGCGGCATCTGGTACAGCGTGGGACGCACGCTGTTCTATGAGATTTCCATTTCCTCCGGATTCGCCTTTGTGGCACTGGGCGCTTATTTCCTGTTCAGTTCCAACGTGCTGAGCGAGGGCAAGGTGTCTCTGGTGCGGACGGCGCTGGCATCCCTGTTCCTGGGCATCGCCGTGCTGTGCCGTCCGACTCTGGCGGTCTATGCCGTGGTGGCAGTGCTGTATTTCCTGTACGCCATCCCCAAGTCCGGGAATGTGCTGGTGCAGGCAGAGGACGGCACTTCGTCTCTGGCAGTCCGCAAGCCCCGGCGCATCGCCTACGTGCTGTGCGCAGCCCTGCCGCTGCTGGCGCTGGGCATCACCCAGATGGTGTACAACTATGCCCGGTTCGGCTCGCCGCTGGACTTCGGCATCCAGTACTCGCTGACCATCAACGACTTCACCCATTCCCAGTACCACACCTCGTTCGTGCTGATCGGTCTGTGGAATTATCTCTTCGCCCCGCCTCAGTTCCTGCCGGAGTATCCGTACATCAGTACGCCTTTCTCCAAGCTGGACACCAACGGCTTTTACTTCAACGATGACGGCAACACCTCCGGCATCCTGTTCCTGGCGATCCCGGTTGCGGCATATCTGCTTGCCCGTGCGGCACTGCGCCGTCTGCCGGACACCAAGACACGCTGGAAATACGGCGTGATGGTGGGACTGCCCTGCGTGGTCATGCCGCTGGTCATCATCTGCTCGATCTGGGAAAGCGGCTATGCGGTGCGCTATACGGCGGACTTCTCCTGGGAGATTCTGCTGGGCGCACTGACGATCCTGTTCTTCCTGTATCAGAAGTCCAGGAACGAAACGAAAAAGGATCTGACCCGGAAGTTTATGGCGGCTGCGATGCTCTGCGCTGTTGTGGTAAACGGTGTGCAGATCTTCAAGTTCGCATTTCCCCAGGATCAGTACCCGGCGATCTGTGACCATCTGACACAGCTGATCGCATTCTGGAAGTAAGGAGCATGAATCTGATGGATACATTATATTTGGTCATTCCGTGTTATAACGAAGAAGAAGTGCTGCCGGAAACTTCAAAACAGCTTCTGGCGAAAATGCAGTCGCTGATGGCGGCGGAGAAAATCTCGGAGAAGAGCCGCATCGTCTTTGTCAACGACGGCTCGAAGGACCGCACCTGGGAGATCATCCAGGCGCTGCACCAGGAGAATCCCATTTACCAGGGCGTGTGCCTGTCCCGGAACCGGGGACACCAGAATGCGCTGCTGGGTGGTCTGATGACAGTGAAGAATCACTGCGACATGGCAATTTCCCTGGATGCCGACCTCCAGGACGATATCGATGCCATTGACGAGATGGTGGACAAGTACTATGCCGGAAATGACGTGGTCTACGGTGTGCGGAATGCCCGGAAAACGGATACCTTTTTCAAGAAGTTCACCGCCGAGGGCTTTTATAAGGTCATGAAGATGATGGGCGCAGACGTGGTGTTCAACCACGCCGACTATCGTCTGATGAGCCGCCGTGCGCTGGACGGACTGGAATCCTTCAAGGAGGTCAATATGTTCCTCCGTGGCGTTGTCCCCATGATCGGCTATAAGAGCGACAAGGTGTACTATGCCCGAAAGGAGCGTTTCGCCGGAACTTCCAAGTATCCGCTGAAAAAGATGCTGTCCTTTGCCTGGGAAGGCATCACATCCCTTTCCACAAAGCCCATCGCCCTCATTACCCGGCTAGGTACGCTGATCTTCCTGGTGAGCATCATCATGCTGATCTATTCCTTCGTGCGGCACTGCATGGGCGCAACCATCACGGGCTGGACTTCGCTGATCGTGTCCATCTGGGCAATCGGCGGCTTGCAGCTCCTCGCCATCGGCGTCATCGGGCAGTACATCGGAAAGGTCTACTTAGAGACAAAGGAACGCCCGAAGTTTATCATTGAAACGTATCTCTCCGATGAGGACGCAGATGCGGATAAGGATAAGACACAGAAGTAATTAAAAGTAACACTGCATAAAAATAAATTCCCGGAGACTTGTCCCGGGGATTCTTTTGGAGGGTCTGGTTATGGCATATATTCCCAACGAAAACCGTTATTCTCAGATGGAATACCGCCGCTGCGGAAACAGCGGGCTGAAACTGCCCCTGCTGTCCCTGGGGCTGTGGCACAACTTCGGCGACACCAACAGCCTGGAGCGGATGGCACAGCTCTGTGAGACAGCGTTTGACGGCGGCATCACCCATTTCGACCTGGCGAACAACTACGGGCCGCCTGCTGGTGCGGCGGAGCGAAACTTCGGCAGACTGCTGAAAACCATTTTCGCCGGTCACCGGGATGAACTGGTCATCAGCACCAAAGCCGGCTATGATATGTGGGACGGTCCCTACGGCGACGGGGGCAGCCGGAAGTATCTGCTGGCGAGCCTGGATCAGAGTCTGAAACGGCTGGGTGTGGACTATGTGGACATCTTCTACCACCATCGCCCCGACCCGGAAACGCCTCTGGAGGAGACCATGGGCGCACTGGCGCAGGCGGTGCGGAGCGGCAAGGCGCTGTATGTGGGGCTGTCCAACTATGACGGCGAGACCATGCGCCGGGCGGCGGACATCCTGGAACAGCTGCACTGTCCGTACATCATCAACCAGAACCGGTACTCCATCCTAGACCGGGAGACGGAGCGCAACGGCATCCTGGATGCCAGCGCCGACCGGAAAAAGGGCGTTATCATTTACAGTCCCCTGGCGCAGGGAATGCTGACCGACCGCTATCTCCACGGCATTCCGGAGGACAGCCGCATCCGCACCGACGGCAGATTTTTGCAGGCATCCCAGCTGACGGAAGAACGCCTGGCGCAGCTCCGGCAGCTGCAGGCGATCGCACAGGACAGGGGACAGACGCTGGCACAGCTGGCGCTCTGCTGGATCCTGCGGCAGAAGGCGGTGACCAGCGTGCTGGTGGGCGCATCCCGTCCGGAACAGATCACGGACACCCTGCAGATCGTGGGGCAGAAACCGCTGACCGATGAGGAACTCCGGGCAGTCGATGCAGCAGTAGGACTGTGAGAACCGGCGTGTGCGGCTTTTTCAAAAGGGGCTTGACAATCCCGAAAAAATGGCGTATAATAGAAATAGAGAGAGGGCATACCAGTAGACGGTCTGCTCCCACTGCTTGAGTTAAAGATTTAACCGCCACAAGTTTGGAGACTACGGGCGGTTATTTCTTTTTCTTGCCGTGGTGATTCTGATTACTATTTTTATGATTATAGTAAATGTACAAGATCACGCTGATGCAATCCAGCAGAAAACTGCCGATTTTCAGCAAATCACCAAAGGTGACGTATTGATCCATCATACCGATCACCTCCCATCTGTTCAAGTGAGCAGTGGGAGCAAAAATCAGAAAAAGACTTGACCGCCTACCGTTTCAGGTATGCCCTCAGATATTCAGTATACCACGTTTTGCAAAAAATGTCAAACAAAAAATCCGGCAGCAGGACTCAGATTCCTGTTGTCGGATTTTTGCATTTCCATGTAATTTACGCTTGACTTATGCTTTTCTTATGCCTGGTTTCAGCATTTGCTTGTCCTTATGTTTAATGACTTCCATCATAATAAGCGCCATGATGACAGAGCAGATGTCCGCAATGGGCTGGGCGAAGATCAGACCGTCCAGACCGATCAGAGCGTTGGCGATGAACAGTACCGGCAGGAAAATGAATCCCTGGCGGCTGACGGACAGGATCAGAGATGCCAGACCGTGTCCCATGCCCTGGAAAGCGTTGTTGTTCACGAAGATAATGCCCAGGAACGGTCCGGAGACCATCAGCGCCCGGAGCATCTTCACGGCGTAGTTCTGCTGGGTGATAACATCTGCCGCAGAGCCGGAAGAGCCGGAGGTCATAAAGATGCTGATGACCGGCTCAGTGAACAGGAAGTACAGCGCCGTCAGAATCAGCCCCAGCACCAGGGTGCAGACCATGCTGAACCGTACCACTTTTGTCATCTTGGTGAAGTTCCGTGCGCCGTAGTGGAATCCCACCAGCGGCTGGATGCCGATACCGATGCCCAGCTGGATGAACACTACCAGCATATTTGCTTTCATGGCGATGCCCATGCCGCCGGTGGCGAGAACGTCGATGTTATTCAGCAGCCGGTTCAGCACCAGGTTGGACAGGCTCATCAGCACATTAGTGAAAAACATGGGGACGCCGATGGAGAACACGCCGCTGAAAATGCCGCCTTTCATGGTGAAGTGCTTCGGATTCGGGGAGAGCATGGTGCGGCTGACTTTCAGATAGATGAGGTAGAACAGCGTTGCCACCGTGTTGCCGATGCTGGTGGCGATGGCTGCACCCTTGACGCCCATGCCCATGGCAAGGATCATGATGGGGTCCAGGATGATGTTGGTCACAGCGCCGATCATCATGCCGAACATGGAGACTTTCGCCGCACCCTCGCCCTTGACCAGGTTGCTCATGGCGCTGCTCAGCACCGTGGGGATTGCACCCACGCCGATGTAGAACAGATAGTCCCTGGTGTACTGTTCCAGATTCTGATAGTTCTGCACCAGCTTGTCATAGGCGTCGCCGGAAATATCCTTGGAAATATTGGCGATGTTGGCGGACGCATCTGCACCCACCAGCGGCAGGATCCAGCTCACGCCCAGGGTCAGCGCCAGGGTGGCGAGCAGTCCCACAAAGACAGCGCCCCAGAAACTGAAGCTGCTGATTTTTTTCACCCGTTCATATTCCCGTGCGCCCAGAGAACGGGAGATAAAGGCGCAGCCGCCGATGCCGAACAGGTTGCCGAATGCCATGAGGATCATAAACACCGGGGTCGCCATGGAAACGGCATTCATCTGATAGGGGTCGTGGGTCTGTCCTACAAAGACTGTGTCCACCATGTTGTACAGCACGGTGACCAGCATACTCAGCACTGACGGGATCGCCAGTACTGCCACAGCCTTGGGGATAGACTCGATCTCAAAAACGGAGGTTTTCTTTTCTTTCATTTGCATATAGGCATAACTTCCTTTCTGTTACGGCGAAAAACGAGGCAGAAATGCGGTGACATTCTGCCTCGTTTGCATTTGTTCGGTTGAGGTACTCTTATACGTTAAAGCGGAACAGCACGATGTCGCCGTCCTGCATCACATATTCCTTGCCTTCCAGACGCACCAGTCCCTTTTCCTTGGCAGCCGCCATAGAGCCGCACGCCATCAGATCGTCATAGGAGACAACTTCGGCACGGATGAATCCCTTTTCGAAATCGGTGTGGATCTTTCCGGCAGCCTGGGGCGCTTTCGTTCCCCTGGTGATGGTCCATGCACGGACTTCCTGCTTGCCGGCGGTCAGATAGGAGATGAGACCCAGCAGAGAATAGCCCTCCCGGATGATGCGGTTCAGACCGGATTCCTCCAGTCCCAGATCTTCCAGGAACATTGCCTTGTCGTCTGCCTCCATGTCTGCGATATCCTCTTCGATCTTCGCACAGATGGGCAGTACTGCGGCGTGTTCTGCCTCAGCAATCTGCTTGACTTCCTGGTAGTGTTCATTTTTGTCCACGCCGTTGCGGAAGTCCTCTTCGCTCATGTTTGCGGCATAGATCACCGGCTTTGCGGACAGCAGCGGCATATCGTGGATCCAGCTCAGCTCGTCCTCGGTGAAGTCAAAGCCACGGGCAGACTTGCCCTCTTCCAGGTGCGCCTGGAGACGTTCCAGAAAGTCCACCTGTGCCTGGAGCTTTTTGTCGCCCTTCAGCGCCTTTTTGGTGCGGTCGATGCGGCGTGCCACCATCTCCATATCGGAGAAGATCAGCTCCAGGTTGATGGTCTCGATGTCCGATGCCGGATTGATTCTGCCGTCTACATGGATGATGTTATCGTCCTCAAAGCAGCGTACCACGTGGACGATGGCGTCCACTTCCCGGATGTCGCCCAGGAACTTGTTGCCCAGACCTTCGCCCTTGGATGCGCCTTTTACCAGTCCGGCGATGTCCACGAACTCCAGGGTAGCCGGGGTGAACTTGTCCGGCTCGTACATTTCAGCCAGCTTGTCCAGACGTGCGTCCGGCACAGAGACGATGCCTACATTTTTTTCAATGGTGCAGAACGGATAGTTTGCCGACTCTGCGCCTGCATTTGTCAGGGCGTTGAACAGGGTGCTTTTGCCCACGTTGGGCAGCCCAACCATACCTAATTTCATTGTAACAGCTCCACCTTTTTGAAGAGCGTGCGCAGCATCCGGCATATGCAGAGAGATGCGCCGCAGGCTCTGAGATTATCCGGCATTGCGCCGGGGATTGACATATCATTGACACATACATTATAGTTTAGCACAGAAAGCCGGATTTGTCAAGATTTTTGCGAAAATGCGCTCGAGAATACTCTGCACAAAAGTGTAAACCATCCGTCCAATCGTAGGGGCGAACATTGTTCGCTCGTTCCGGTATCAGAGATTGTCTATTATGTTCCCCTTGAAAAGGCGCCCGTAGGGTGTGCCTTGTGCTGGGATGTCCCGAAGGGACAGGGGGATTAAGTTTACGGTTCACTATTTCAGCACAAATCGCATCCCCAAAAAACCCCCTTGCAATCTCTTCCGAAATTTGCTATACTATTATAACAGCGATACATTCAAGCAAAATCGAAACGGAGTGAATCTATATTGAATATCCCACAGAAACTGGCTGACGAGTTCCAGCTGCGGCAGGAACAGATCGACAACACCATCGCCCTGCTGGATGACGGCAAGACCATCCCCTTTATTGCACGCTACCGGAAAGAGCGGACCGGCTCGCTGGATGACCAGGTGCTGCGTGCCATCGACAACCGGCTGCAATACCTGCGCAAGCTGGAACAGCGCAAGAGCGAGATCCTTTCCGCCATCGAGTCCCAGGGCAAGCTGACCCCGGAACTGACGGAAAAGATACAGAAAGCGGAGACTCTGGTGGAGACGGAGGATCTGTACCTGCCGTATCGTCCCAAGCGAAAGACCCGTGCGTCTATGGCGATCGCCCGTGGCTTGGAGCCGCTGGCACGGACGCTGATGGCGCAGGATGCCGGAACAGACCCGGTGCAGGCGGCACAGGCGTTCCTCACGGAAGAAGTGCCGGATACGGATGCGGCGCTCCAGGGCGCAATGGACATCCTGGCAGAGGAGATGGCGAACGACGCCGACCTGCGCAAACAGATGCGCCGTCTGGTGATGCTCACCGGTACGATACAGTCCCACGCTGTGGATGCGGATGCGGAAACACCCTATCAGAACTACTACGACTATGCCGAACCGGTAAAGCGCATCGTGGGTCACCGTGTCCTCGCCATCGACCGTGGCGAACGGGAGGGCGCACTGAAAGTGGCAGTCACGCTGCCGGAGGGACACGGGGCATCCATGCTGATCCAGAAGTTTGTGAAGAACCAGAGTCCCTGCGGAAAGCTGGTGCAGACTGCCGCAGAGGATGCGTTTCAGCGGCTGCTGTTCCCGGCGGTGGAGCGGGAGATCCGCAAGGCGCTGACCGAACAGGCGGCAACGGCTGCCATCGGTGTGTTTGCGTCCAACCTGCGGCAGCTGCTCATGGCGGCACCGCTGAAAAACCGAACCGTCCTGGGCGTAGACCCCGGCTACCGCACCGGCTGTAAGCTGGCTGTGGTGGACGAGACGGGAAAGGTGCTGGATACCGGCGTGGCACACATCACCCTGGGAAAGGGCGCATCCCTGGAAAAGGGCAAGGATACCATCCGGAAGATGCTGCGGCAGCACCATGTGACCGCCGTCGCCATCGGAAACGGCACGGCGTCCCGGGAATCCGAGGCTGTGGTGGCAGAACTGCTGAAAGAGCTGCCCTATTCTGCGGCGTATATGGTGGTCTCTGAGGCTGGGGCATCGGTGTACTCTGCGTCCAAGCTGGCGGCAGAGGAGTTCCCGGAGTATGACGTTTCACTCCGGAGCGCCGTGTCCATTGCCCGGCGGTTACAGGACCCGCTGGCGGAACTGGTGAAGATCGACCCTCAGGCGATCGGCGTGGGACAGTATCAGCACGATATGCCCAAGGCGGAGCTGTCGGCGGCGCTGGACGGCGTGGTGGAGGACTGCGTGAACCACGTAGGCGTAGACCTGAACACCGCCTCGTTCTCCCTGCTGTCCCACATCGCCGGCATCAACCAGACCATCGCCAAGAACATCGTGGCGTACCGGACGGAAAACGGCGCATTCACCGACCGGAAACAGCTGAAAAAGGTGGCAAAGCTGGGACCCAAGGCGTATGAACAGTGCGCCGGATTCCTCCGTGTTCCGGGCGCAAAGAATCCTCTGGACAACACCGCCGTGCATCCGGAAAGCTATGGCGCAGCGGAGCAGATTCTCCGGGAATGCGGCTTTCAGCTGGCGGACATTGCCGGACAGGACCGCAGCGAGATCACATCCATCGCCAAACAGCACGGCATCGCAGCCATTGCGAAAAAAGCTGGCGTGGGTGAGCCGACGGTAAAGGATATCATCAAGGAGCTGGCAAAGCCGGGACGTGACCCTCGTGACGAACTGCCGCCGCCGCTGCTTCGGAGCGGTGACATCATGGAGCTGAAAGATCTGAAACCGGGTATGGAACTGGTGGGAACGGTGCGGAATGTCATCGACTTCGGCTGTTTTGTGGACATCGGCGTCCATGAGGACGGGCTGGTGCATATTTCCCAGATCTGCGACCGGTTTATCAAGCATCCGCTGGAGGCAGTCAAGGTCGGCGAAGTGGTAAAGGTCTGGGTGCTGGATGTGGACTTGAAACGCAAGCGCATTGCACTGACCATGAAACCGCCGAAGAAAGGATAAAGGAGAACATATGGGATTTGGAAAGAAACTGACTGCCCTGGTATTGGCGGCGGCAATGACGGCTGCGGCGTGCAGCTGCGGCACGGAAAGCGGCAAAAGCACCGCCGGAGAAGAGAGCAGCCAGGCAGAGGAAAAGCCGGACTTCCGCACGGAAATGCGGGACGATATGACCACAGGCGACATCGTGGCGGAAATGGGGCTGGGCATCAACCTGGGGAACACCCTGGAGGCGTGCGGCGACTGGATCGACAGCAGCGGCGGCGTGAACAGCTATGAGACCGCCTGGGGCAGCCCTACGGTGACTGAGGAAATGATCGCAGGCTATGCTGCCGCCGGGTTCGACTCGGTGCGCATCCCGGTGGCGTGGTCGAATCTGATGGGAGACGACTACACCGTTGCGCCGGAACTGCTGGATCGTGTGGAGACCGTGGCGCAGTATGTGCTGGACAACGGGATGTACGCCGTGGTGAATCTCCACTGGGACAACGGCTGGATCGCCGGATTCTCCACCGACTATGACACCTGCATGGAGAAATACACCCGCATCTGGGAGCAGGTATCGGAGCGCTTTTCCGGTTACGGCGACCATCTCATTCTGGAATCCATGAACGAAGAGGGCTGTTTCGACGATCTGTGGAATCACTACAGCGGTTCGGAGGACGGCAAGGCGGAGGCATACGGCATCGTCAACCGTATCAACCAGAAGTTCGTCGATCTGGTGCGCAGCTCCGGCGGCAACAACCCGGAGCGCCATCTGCTCATTGCCGGCTATGCCACCGACGTGGACATGACCTGTGACGAAATGTTCCAGATGCCGGAGGACAGCGCCGGACGGTGCGCCGTGTCGGTACATTATTATACGCCGTCTACGTTCTGCATCCTGGAAGAGGACGCCGACTGGGGCAAGGCAAAGACCACCTGGGGTTCGCCCAGAGACCAGCGGATACTGGAAAAGGACATGGAAAAGCTCCAGACCCGTTTCCTGGACAACGGCATCCCGGTCATCATCGGCGAATACGGCTGTTCCACCGGGAACAAGACCGAGGACGCCGTCCGGACATTTCTCACGGCGGTGGCACGTGCGGCGTATTCCCGTGGGATGTGTCCCATGCTGTGGGACATCACCGGGGTGTTCTATGACCGCAGCAGCTGTAAAATGATCGACAGCCAGCTGGAGCAGGAACTCCGGGATATTGCAGAGACGGCGAGAAACTGAAAAAATTGGTAAAGATGCGCTCTGAAAACTGCCGGAAAAAGGCGTCAGAGCGCATCAAAATAGCAAGTTGTTTTTCACGCAATTTTTCAGATTTAGAAGAATTGCACAAAAACAGAGGTTGCTTTTATTCGTGCTGTATAAAAATGTGTGGAAAATGAAAAAAACGCTTGCAAAAAATCTACAAATATGCTATGCTGGTATATGGAGAAGTAGGGTGCAGGAAAGCACTGGTATGGCTTCATGAAGATGTGCGCCGACTGTGCAATTGGAAAGCGGAAAGCACGCAAATCAATTTTAAGAATGTCCCCCTTGAAAAGGGGGATGTCAGCGTAAGCTGACAGGGGGATAATCCCGACCCTTGCTCTTTACGGAGCATTCACCTCAGCACAAGGCACACTCTATGGGTGTCTTTGCAAGGGAAGTAATTAGAAAATTGATTTGTGTGAGCGGAAAGGGGGCAGCAGACGACTGGCACGGCGGAGGTACGGAAACCAAGGGGCAGAAAAGCTTCTCTGCACACAACCAAGGCGGCGCTATGCCGCAGAAAATCAAGAAAGGAAGAATGATAAACATGAAGATGAAGAAGTTTCTTTCATCTCTGACTGCTGGTGTAATGGCGGCAACCACCGTATTCACCAGTGCGCTGGTAACACCGGTTATGTCGTTTATTGCGACTGCGGCTGATGCTGACGCAATCGGTACAGCAACTTTAGTAGGTGTAGTCGGTGCCAATACGAATTGGGAAGCTGATGTAAATGCAACAAGTATCACTGGCGACGGCGAATACACCGTTTCCTGGAATCTGGATAGTGCATCAGACTCCATTAGTTTCCTGACAGTTCAGATCAGTAAGGCAGGAGACACCGAAAACTTTACCACTGATACATTTAAGGATCTGAAGGTATCTCTGAGTTCCGTTTCCATCAACGGCGAAGAGGTAGCAGATGCGGTAAAGGACGATAAGATTGTAGATACTGCTTTTTATGAAGGCGGTAATGCTGGTACGACTCGTATCTATCTGAACGGCAGCTGGGCAGGTAATCATGCTGGTGCGCTGGATAACTTCGATACAACTAAGGTAGAGAACGGTATCTCTAAGATTTCCGTTACCTTTACTGTAGAAGGCACCGGCAAGACCACCACAACCACTACCAGCGAGACCACTGCGGAAACCACAGAGACCACCGTTTCTTCCGCAGTTTCTTCTGATGTTTCCAGCGAGACATCTGAATCTGTTGTAACCACTGCATCTGCATCCTCTGCCGAGACTGTGACAACCACAACTGCTCCGGCAATTAAGGACGTAGAGGCAAAGATCACCACCGGCACCCAGAAGGGTAAAGACGGTGATATCCAGGCATATGCAGAATTTGACCCGAACGGCGCAAAGTCTGCAACACTGTATTATACCATAACTTCCAAGGATACCGAGTCCAGCGGTGCTTTCGGCACATACAACGGCGATTGGTTCCAGGAAGAATTTAAGGCAAGCGTTGGCGCAAATGGTGCCTGCACAGCAGATTACACCATCCCGTCCAATGTTGGCAAGACCGTAAAGGCAATGATCTTTTATCCGGATGCAAGCAGCGTCAAGATCGACAAGGTGGTTCTCCACTATGATTCCGCTGTTACCACATCCGCAACAACCACCAGTGTCACCACAACCACTGAGGCAGCAAAGTACACCAAGGTACTGACTCCGAAGGCTGAGGAAGACAAGGGTACTGACGGCAAGGCAAGCAACACCAAGGTTGAGTTCGACCCGATGGGCGCTTACAAGGCAATCGCTTACTACACCGTAAAGACAAACGACACCAACACCAGCGGCGCTTTCGGCACATGGAACGACAGCCTGCCGGAGGGTGAAGAGTGGCAGAGCGAGGAATTCAAGGATCTGGCCGTTCCGGCAAACAAGCAGGTCGTTGTTTCCTACAACATTCCGAAGACTGTCGGCGAAACCGTGCAGTTCATGGTTTATTACCCGAAGTTCGGTGATGTGACCATCGACAAGATCGTTCTGTGCTTCGACGAAGATCCGGATGCAACAACAACCTCCGTTTCTTCCACCACAGAGATCAAGACCACTGCATCCAGCGTGTCCTCTGAGACAGAGACCACTGCATCTGCAACCACCAAGGGAACAGAGTCCAGTGCATCTGAGACAACAAAGGCAACAGAGACCAGCGCAACCTCTGCAACTACCGAGACTGACAAGGCAACAGAGACCAGCGCATCTGCAACCACAAAGGATACAGAATCCAGCGCAACCTCTGCAACCACCAAGACTGACAAGGCAACAGAGACCAGCGCTACCGAAAAGGCAACCACTGTTACAAGCACCACCAAGCAGTCTGCAACCACAACTGCAACAGATGCACCGAAGGGCAAGGGCATTGTCATCGACATCGGCGAGGCTAACGCAGAGCCGGGCGAAGAGGGCGTTGAACTGCCGTTCTATCTGCAGAAGTATATCCCGTCTGAGGGCTTTAGCTTTGCAATTGATGTCCCGATGGTAACTGCAAAGATCCTGAGCATCAACAAGACCGAAGTTTCCAAGGACGGCGTGGATGAATATGTATCCGGTTCTGTCCGCAGAACTTCCAACACCGCAGGCTTTGAGGCATTCGGCGCTGACGAATCCGCAGCTCCGGAAGATCGCTGGATGTACTTCATGTGGACTGTTTCCGCCGGCACTGCAACCATCCCGGATGAAGAAAACGGCGCAAGCAACTTCATGAATATGTACTTCGACATCGCTGACAACGCAGCAGATGTTGCAGCAGAATACGGTCTGGAACTCCAGACAGATGCTGACGGCAATACCTACTACTTCTTCCCGATGAACTTTGCACAGTACCAGAAGGTAAACTGGGACTTCTCCGGCACAGCAGGCAGCGCATACATCATGCCGAACCAGCAGTTCCTGGACGACAGCAGCAATGACCTGGCTACCACAGACGTTACTTACTACAACGGCGGTTTCCGTGTATACACCGACAAGAAGGATGTCACCACATCTTCTACCGCTGATACAACCACATCCATCACAACCACAAAGACAACCGCAACCGACGAAAAGGATATGCCGATCAATCTGGATATCGATGAGGTTTATGTATATCCGCAGCCGGCTGGCGAAAACCCGGATTATGTTGGCATTGAAGAAGAACTGGGCGTAAAGGTTATTGCCAAGGAAGGCGTAGACACCAAGAGCTATGGTATCAGCGGTGCAGTCGCATTCCCGGATGCAACCGCAAAGCTGTTCACCATTCCGGACGGCATGGAGAGCAAATTCGCAGTCAACGACTTCGGCTCCAGCGGCAGACCGAACATGATCGACTTTGCTGCTTATAAGAACGGCACATCCACCATCACCGACGGCAGCGACCGCTGGATCCGCTTCATCGAAGCATTCTCCAACGACGGTCCGCAGGATCCGGCTGAGCTGGATCGTATCTTCCACCTGGTATTCGATGTACCGGATGCAGATACCGTACAGGCAATCGCAGACGAATATGGTCTGACACTTCAGACCGGCGAGTATGACGGCAAGACTGTTCAGTACTACGAGTTCCCGGTAACCTGGGCTCCGGACGGCATTGACCAGATGCCCAGCGGCGGCACCATTGTTGATGTTGAGCGCTTTAAGTATCTGAACGGCGAGGGCGTGACCGGTGAGGATATCTTCGACGACCAGGTTGGTCTGAAGGATGGTGCGATCCGTGTTATCATGAAGGAAGTGGAAGATACCACAACCACAACCACAACTGTAACAACTACCACTACTACAAAGGCATCCACAACCACAACAAAGGCATCTGCTACAACAACCACAAAGGCATCCACAACTTCTACAACAAAGGCATCTGTTACAACAACGACAAAGGAATCCACTACGACAACAAAGGCGTCTGCTACAACAACTACAAAGGCATCTACGACAACAACAGAAGAAGCGACTTCTACAACAACAACCGAAAAGACAACCGTTTCCGAGACTTCCGGAACAACAACTACAAAGGCAACGGAATCCGAGGCTCCGGTAAGCACAACTACTGTAGAATCGACTACCACAGAGAGAGGCACCTTCACCAAGAAGACTACAACTGTGACAACGACTACAGAAGATGCAAACTACACCAAGGTCTCCAGACCGACCGGAACAACCACAACAGAAACCACAACTTCTGCTGAGAATACCACAACTTCCAGCGAGACAACCACAAGCACTGGTTCTTCCAGCGATACTGTTACTTCTACCACAACAACCGAGACTCAGCCTGCCGGCAAGCCGGATGTTAAGGTAAAGGAAGATGCAAACTTCTACCTGTCTGAGGACACTCGTGCATTCGACCCGGCAGATCTGGTAGAGAGCGCAACTCTGGACGGCGAGGACATTCTGAGCCAGCTGACCTTCGAGTACGCTTCTCCGAAGGATATGTACGATGCACTGCACGGCGATATCGCTTATGTTGCATCTGACTTGAAGGTTCTGTACAACGGCGAAGAAGTCGGCACTGCTAAGGTTTACATCGGCATCAAGGGTGATACGGACTTGAACGGTAAGGTTGAGGCAACTGATATGTTCTACAATATGTACTATCAGGCAAGACTGGGTGCCGGCATCAAGGAAGGCGTAACTCTGTTGGAGAACAACCAGGATGAGAATCTGGAGAAACTATCTTACTTCTTGACCGATATCGACACCGAGAGCAAGGAAGGCAAGAACACTGCCGACAAGTCCATCACTCCGACTGACCTGTTCTATCAGATGTACTACATCGCTCTGAAGGGCGCAGGCTACAAGGATACTGTTTGGACCGATGTTTGCCCGGATCTGAAGAACCTGCAGGGTTCCTGCTGGTATGAGGCAAAGTAAGCCAAACCGAAACAGAACGTGAAAACGTTTTTGACAGCCTGGATATGACATCATAAGAAAACCCGATGCGGGAGCAATCCCGTGTCGGGTTTTTGTTTTCAAGCGGAGGGTTGTATCTGTTTTGTTTTTCGGCGGTGATACTTTCCTTTTTTCAAATTCTGTTTTGTTGTGTAAAAAATCGCAAACAAAGCTTGCAAATTTGAGGAAAATCGGCTATACTGAATAGTGGAGTATTGTATGAGCGTGTTCTGCATCCGGCGGATTTTCCGGGAGGACAGAACAGGCTCCGGGAACAGCAGTTCGGGACGGTGCAGAAATGCAGCGCCGGACTGCCGTAGAAAGGGGCATGACATTGAAAGCGATTGACGAAGCACGCCGGCTGCTCAGCTCTGAGGCGTTTACAGAAACCGCAGTGCTGCTGAGCGGCGGCACAGATCTGGCAGAAGCATATCGGACACGTCTGCTGCGTGCCATTGATACATTTACACAGCATTTCGGCAGCGACCGGGAGATCGCCGTTTTTTCTGCGCCGGGACGGACAGAACTGGGCGGTAACCACACCGACCACCAGCGTGGTCATGTGCTGGCGGCAAGCATCAACCTGGATGTGATCGCCGTTGTGGCACGCCGCACCGACCGGACTATCTGCGTGAAGTCCGAGGGCTTTCCGGCAGATGTGATCTCTCTGGATGAGCTGGAGCCGGTGACAGACCAGAAACCCACCGCAGCCGAGCTTATCCGTGGTGCAGCTGCCTGGTTCCAGCAGTACGGATGTCCGTTGGATACCGGCTTTGATGCGTATACCACATCCCAGGTCATGCCGGGTTCGGGGCTGTCCTCTTCTGCGGCATTTGAGGTGCTGCTGGGGAATATCTGCAACGCCCTGTACGCCGACAACCGGTTCACTCCGGTGGAGCTGGCGCAAATGGGACAGTATGCGGAAAACGTCTATTTCCATAAGCCCTGCGGTCTGATGGATCAGATGGCGTCGTCTGTGGGCGGCGCAGTTGCCATCGACTTTGCGAATCCGGTAAAGCCGGTGGTGCATCCGGTGAAGTTCGACTTTTCTTCCACCGGTTATGCGCTGTGCATCGTGGACACCGGCGGGAATCACGCAGACCTCACAGAGGAATATGCGGCGATCCCCAGGGAAATGGGCGCTGTGGCGAAGTATTTCGGCAAGGATGTGCTTTCTGAGGTGAAGTCGGAACAAGTGCTGCGTTCGATTCCCGAACTGCGAAAGGCGTGCGGCGACCGTGCGGTGCTGCGTGCCATGCACTTCTACCGGGAGGACGGCAGAGCCCAGGGCGAATCGGATGCCCTGGAGCGTGGGGACTTCGAGGCGTTCCTGCACCTGGTGCAGAACTCCGGCGAATCCTCCTACTGCCTGCTGCAAAATGTTTACCCGTCCTCTGTGCCTGCGGAACAGCCGGTCTCCATCGCCATTGCAGTTGGCTCGGCAGTGCTGGGCGGACGTGGCGCCATCCGGGTACACGGCGGCGGTTTCGGCGGAACAGTGCAGGCATTTGTACCGTCTGTGCTGCTGTCCCAGTTCCGGGACGGCATGGAGGCTGTGCTGGGCGAGGGCTGCTGCCACGTGCTGCAGATTCGCCCCATCGGCGGCATGACAATTTTGATCTGACGAAGATAGAATTTGACAGAATTCGAAAGGAAGCGTAAGAAAACATGGGAAAAATTCTGGTCACAGGCGGTACGGGCTTTATTGGCAGCCATACCTGTGTGGCACTGACCAACGCCGGCTATCCGGTGGTGGTCATGGACAATCTGAGCAATTCAAAGGTCGAGGCAATCGCTCGCATCGAGATGATTACCGGAAAACACGTGCGGTTTTACCGGACGGATATGCGGGACGAGGCAGACCTGGAACAGATCTTTGAGGACAACAAGATCGACGCCGTGATACACTTCGCCGGAATGAAGGCAGTGGGCGAATCGGTGGAAAAGCCGCTGGAATACTACGAGAACAACGTGAGCGGCACACTGACGCTGCTGCGTGTGATGCGGAAGTACGGCTGCCGCACCATGATCTTTTCCTCCAGCGCCACGGTCTACGGCAGTCAGAATCCGGTGCCGTACCGGGAGGAGATGCCCACCTCTGCGACCAATCCCTATGGCTATACCAAGGTGATGATCGAACAGATCCTGCGGGATGTCTGTGCGGCTGACCCCAACTTCACGGCGGTGGCGCTGCGGTATTTCAACCCCATCGGCGCACACATGAGCGGTCTGCTGGGCGAGAACCCCAACGGCATCCCCAACAACCTGGTGCCGTATGTGGCACAGGTGGCATCCGGCAAGCTGGATCATGTCCAGGTCTACGGCGACGATTACGACACCCCGGACGGCACAGGTGTCCGGGATTACATCCACGTTATGGATCTGGCAGTGGGTCACGTGGCTGCGCTGGCATACGGTGCAAACCATCACGGATTTGAGGCGGTGAACCTGGGGACAGGTCACGGCAGCAGCGTGTTGGAAGTGATACACGCCTATGAGAAAGCCTGCGGCAGAAAGATTCCCGTGGAGATCACCGACCGCCGTGCCGGAGACGTTGCCGTTTCTTATGCGGATGTCTCCAAGGCGAAGGAACTGCTGGGCTGGGAGGCATCGGCAGACCTGCAGCAGATGTGCAGTGACAGCTGGCGCTTTACGCTGCAAAATCCAAACGGCTTATAATCGCTTGTGTCGGGAATCTGCGGAAACAGGTTCCCACAGAAAGGAATACATATGACAGGAAGATTTGGAAATGCGATCGACAATTTTCTGATTATCATGGTCGCAGTTGCCATTGTGCTGCTGCTGGTGGTGATGCTGGGTTCCCGGCAGAGTCCGTTCCGGCAGAAACTCAGCAAGCTCCTGGTGCAGAATCCCAATGCCGCAGACCGGCGGCAGCCGCTGGAATTCAACCGGGAATATTATATCACAGGAGAGAGACCTATGCGTAAACCAAATCGTGGAAAGAATCCGCCACGCACCGTGATCGCTGTGCTGGTGCAGAAGGTGGACGAACGCCGCCGCACCATGGATCCCAGCGGCACGATGAAGTTGTATAACGAGTACTACGAGCTGATCTTCAAGACGAGAAAGGGTGATGTCCTGCACATCGTGACCAGCAAGAAGGCGTACATCGAGACACCGTTCCACCAGCAGGGACAGCTGACGTTCCAGGGCGACCGTCTGATCCGGTTCCAGTATCCGGGCGGCGAGGTCAACGAGGATCAGGACGCTTTCACCAGCGCTATGCCGGCAGCACGCCGGGCGTAACAGGTACGCAGTACGTTGAGACAAAAGAAAAGGCATACCGTTTCCGAGCGAGACGGTATGCCTTTTGTGCGTTATGGAATTTTTACGGAATAATCATCACCGGTGTGTTGATGGTTACTTCGTCGTAGATCTTTTTGGCAACGTCCAGCGGCAGGTTGATGCAGCCGTGGGAGCCGTTGTTGATGTAGATGTCACCGCCGTATGCGCTGCGGTTCAGGTCGTGCAGACCAATGCCGGTATAGGTGACAGGCATCCAGTAGTTGACCCAGGTCTCATAGCCCTGTACGGCGTAGGTACCCAGCTTTCGGGGCGATTCTCTGGACCATACCTTGTATGCGCCCGGCGGTGTGGCACGTTCCGGATCGGATTCCTTACCGGTTACCACGTCGGACTCCAGGAAGAGTTCGCCGTTCACATAATACCACAGATGTTGGTGGCAGATGTCTACTTCAATGTAGGTGTTTCCGGTGTATTTCACGCCGGCGTTGGAGTTCATGCGGAATCCTTCTACCTTATAGACCGGTTCGATGGTGACCGCATCGCCTGCCTTGATGTAATCCACCAGCTTTTCCACCGTGGCAGTCACGTTGGTTTTCCAGCCGTAGATGCCGTCCACGCCGATGGGCAGGGTAATTTCGCCGTCCTCGGTCGCCTTGAACTTGAAGTTGTAGCCGGTCACCAGGGTATCGTACTTGTCGGCGATATTTTCCTGTACCCAGGCAGTCGCCTTGTCCGTGTCTACGGTGATGTCGTCGCCGTCCGTGGTGATCCAGTCCATGATGGTGGCGTGATCCAGCTTTTCCGTGCCGACCGGATCGAAGATCTCTTCCCGGTCTGTCATGTCATAGGTAATTTCCACGGCGCCGATCTTGTTGTACAGCTCCAGAGTGGGTTTCAGACTCTCTGCGGTGACGGCTGCCTTTTTGTAGCAGTCGCTTTCCGCCATGTTGATGGTGTTGTTGCCCTCACGCATCTGCGCAATCGTGTAGTCGGACAATTTCTGGGTGTCCACCATGTTGCCGTCATCTTCCGGCTGGATGGTGAAAGAGCCGTCTTCGTTCTGGACAACCTTTGCGTCCGTAGGCGGCACATTGCCCCAGTCGTAGGCAGCAATCAGGCTGACCAGTGCGTCCTCGGAATAGGAGTCCTGGACTTTTACGGTGTACTCCGTCTTGGAGAATAGCTTTTTGAACCATGCGGCGTGGCTTTCGTCCGCCGGCGCTGCCAGGGCGTTGTCCGGCAGGGTGACGGTGCAGCCGAAGGAAGAACCCTTGAAGGTGATGGGGTCGCCGCTCTTCGGGATGAAGGTCAGCCCCATGTCCTGGGCTGTGCCGAGGACGGCGTTCTGGGCATCCTCGACGTTCATGCCGCCGATGTCCACGCCGTTCACATAGGTTTTCGGCAGGAACTTTCCGTGATAGATCGCCAGCCCGGCGATGTAGCTCAGCAGCAGGACTGCCAGAACTGCAATGCCGGCAATGACGGCGATACGGCCGCCGTGGCGCTCTTCCCGGACCTCTTCATAGTGCCGGGGCGGAACAGGGCGGGGGCGCTCTGCCACAGCCACATTGCTCTGCCGGGGCTGCTGCCGCCGCTGGGGAATTTCACGGGATTCGTTGTTCCGGGGCTGTCCGGAGCGGCTGGGTGGCGTCTGGGGTTCGCTGCGGTGTGAGGAAGAAACGGCATCCCGGATCTGCCGGGCTTTTTCGGAGCGGCTGCGCTCTGCGGCGGAATTGCCGGATGCGCTGCGGTACGCCTGTCCGGAAAAGCGCTGGGAAGTGCTTTTCGGCGTTTCGGGATGAAACTCGGATGCCTCTTTTGCCGCCAGGGATGCCTTGATCTTTTCCCGCATCTCGTCCTTGGTGAGATGCCTGGGGTCGTTCCCGGTGCCGCCGTGGGAATTCTGGTCTCTGTTGTTCACTGTTATCTGTCCTTTCTTCCATTTTACGAGGGCTGCCCCCGAAGAGCAGCGATCCCCGAACTTTGCCGGATGCCTCTCGTTCCATGCAGCGTTGATGAACGTCTCTTGATACCGGCAAATTCGAAAACAGCAGAACCTCTTTTATTGGAAAAATAAAATGTGTTGCAATTCAGAAAGGCGGCAGCTTTGCAGCGCATCAAGCGCCAAAGCACGATCTTGCCGCCGAAGTATTTTCATACCTTATTTATTATACCCACTGTATTTGGGTTTGTCAACACTTTTCGACATGAAATATAAATTGTAAACACCTTTTACCGATTTGTTTCCAAATCGAAGTGGGAATTTGCACGGATTGTTGTAGTAATGTATGCAGAAAAACAGCCATATATTCGGTGAAAAAAGCTGATGAAATTAAACAGAATCATCAAACTTATTGTGCAATATATACGGTAATTTCATTTGGAAATTTGGTGAAAAAGTACATTGACATGAACCGGAAAAAGGTGTAAAATAGGGGCGAAATCTGAGCTTGGACACCGGCTGTTCCGCACTTTCTGTGCGGTGCAGCGCAGCGTGAACACCGGAAAAAGAAAAACGGTACAAAAGCGTACCGTATCGTTTCGGCACGTGGGGAATATTGGAAAAGCCAATGTGTCCGTGCGGCGTTTGTCTATGCCGGAAAACGGGAGGAATCATTATCATGAAGAGTAAGAAAATTGGGGCAGGGCTGCTGGCATTTCTGATGGCAGCCACTACAGCGGCAGCCAGTGCGCAGACGGCGTTTGCCGCAGATCTGGGGACGGTGACGGACAATGTTCCGGCAATCACGGCGGCGAGTGCGTCTGTGTCAGTTCTCACAGCCAGCGGCGACCTGGAGGCGGCGTATGCAGAATGGGGCGCTGTCTCCGGTGCAACGGGCTATAACGTCTATATCAAGTCCGCAGGCGGCAGCTATACCCAGCTGGACACCATGCTGGTGCGCCAGTATCCGGATCGTTTCCGGGCAGACGCTGTGGGTCTGAAAGCCGGCAGCTATACCATGAAGATCGTGCCGGTGATCGGCGGCAAGGAAGATGCCTCCAAGGCGGCGGAGACCTCGGAGTTGAACGTAGAGGCGCATGACAGAAGCGGTTTTGGCTTTGTAAACGGTACTTCTTCCGGCGCATACAACGAGGACGGCACGCTGAAAGCGGATGCTATCGTGGTATACGTCACCGATGCCAACAAGGACACTGTGACTGCCAGCATCGACTCCACCGGCAAGGGTGCGGCAGATGTGACCGGCGTGCAGAACATCATCACGGCATACAAGAAGAACAAGGAGAAGCGTCCGCTGTGCCTGCGCTTTATCGGCAATATCACGGACCCGGCAGATATGCCCAAGGGTGATCTGATGATCGACACCGCCAAGGCTGGCATCACCGTCGAGGGTATCGGCACGGACACTGTGTTCAACGGATTTGGTCTGGTCATGAAGAACTGTTCCAACGTGGAAGTGCGCAACATCGGCTTTATGAACTGCGACAGCAGCGAGGGCGATGACTGCGGCCTGCAGCAGGGCAACGACCATATCTGGGTGCATAACTGCGACTTCTTCTATGGCCACGCAGGTTCAGATGCAGACCAGGTAAAGGGCGACGGCGCTCTGGACACCAAGACCTCCACCTATGTCACACATTCCTATAACCATTTCTGGGACAACGGCAAGTGCAACCTCCAGGGCATGAAGTCCGAGAAGGAGACCAACTATGTGACCTATCATCACAACTGGTACGACCACTCCGACTCCCGCCACCCGAGAATCCGCACCTGCTCCGTCCACAGCTATAACAACTACTTCGACGGCAACGCCAAGTACGGCATCGGCGTGACCATGGGTGCATCTGCCTTTGCGGAGAACAACTACTTCCGCAACTGCAAGAACCCCATGATGAGTTCCGGACAGGGTACAGACGCACTGGGCGAGGGTACATTCTCCGGCGAGACCGGCGGCATCATCAAGGCGTGCGGCAACTACATCGAGGGTGCATCCAGCTATATCCCGTATTCCCAGGACAGCACCTCTTTCGATGCCTATGAAGTCTCCAGCCCGACGGAAAAAGTTCCGGACAGCGTCAAGACCGTTTCCGGCGGCACAGGCTATAACAACTTCGATACCGATTCCAGCATCATGTACAGCTACCAGGCTGACGACGCAAAGGATGTGCCGGCGATCGTCACAGCCAAGGCAGGTCGTGTCCAGGGCGGCGACTTCCAGTGGAAGTTCAACAATTCCGTGGACGATGCCAGCTATGCAGTCAACCAGCCGCTGAAAGATGCGCTGATGAATTATACGCCCACTGTCGTTGCGATCGGCAGCGGCTTTACGGACACCACCACCGACCCGGTCGTGACCACAGAGACCACCAAGCAGACCACGGTGACAACGACAACCACCACCGTCAGCGTGTCCCAGGACACCTCTGCAACGGCAACGACTGTGACCACCAGAGATACCACACCCACCACACCGGATGTGCCGGTGGAAGGCGACATTTTCTGCTCGCCGGACGGCAAGGGCAGCGGTACTTCGGAAAAGGATCCGGCATCGGTGACCGACGCCATCTCCAAGCTGACTCCAGGTCACACCATCTACCTGCTGGGCGGCACGTATAACTTCTCGGAGATGATCCTCATTGACGACAAGAACAACGGTACGGCAGATGCCATGAAGACCATCAAGCCCTATAACGGCGCAGACGTTACCTTCGACTTCTCCGGACAGGGTGACGCAGACGGTTCCAAGCGAGGCATCGTGCTGGACGGCGACTACTGGCACTTCTACGGCTTTGAGATCACAAAGGCTGCCGATAACGGTATGCTTCTCTCCGGCAGCAACAACAGGCTGGAGCGCATGGTATTCAACGACAACCAGGATACCGGTTTACAGCTGTCCCGGTATAAAACCAGTGCAGCTACCATTGCAGACTGGCCCAGCAACAACTTGATTCTGAACTGCACCTCCAAGAACAACTGCGACAACGCCACCATGGAAAATGCGGACGGCTTCGCAGCAAAGCTGACCTGCGGCGAGGGCAATGTATTTGACGGCTGTATGTCCTACAACAACAGCGACGACGGCTGGGATCTGTTCGCAAAGTCTGAGACCGGTCCGATCGGCGTTGTTACCATCCAGAACTGCGTGGCATTCCGCAACGGCTATACCGAGTTCGGCGAGGGCTACGGCAAATGTGACGGCAACGGCTTTAAGCTGGGCGGTTCCGGTGTCGGCTCTGCCCATGTGGTCAAGAACTGCCTGGCGTTCGAGAATCTGAACTGCGGCTTCACCGACAACAACAACCCGAAACTGGACAGTCTGACCAACTGCACCGCCTATAACAACGGTGTCGGCTCTAACGGCAAGCCCAATGTCAGCTGCTATCGCTGCACAGACGACGGCGCAGACTTCTCCAACCTCATCTCCTACTACAGCAAGGAGAATCTCACCGGCAACCTGGGCGTAAGCGGCCTGAAGATCACCAACGACAAGATGGTCGGCACGATCCAGAACACCATCTACTATAACTCCGGTTATTACCAGGTCAGCGCCAAGACTGCCATCAGCAACGGCGATAAGCTGGGAACAAAGGGCGCAGCCATTTCGGACGATGACTTCATTCTGGTGACCGCACCGGAAATGGGAACGGATTTCGACACCGCATGGCGCAACTCCAACGGTTCTATCAATACCCACGGCTTTATGCAGGTCAAGGAAAACAGCAGCCTGTACAGCATTCTGGGCGCTGCTTTCCAGGATATCGACACACCGCAGCCGCCGATCACAACGACAACCACCAGTGCAACGACTGCTACAACGGAAACTGCCACAAAGACAGAGACCAATCCGGCACAGTCCAGTGAGACTGCTTCTGCAACAGAGACAAAGCCGGCAGAGTCCAGCGTGACCGCATCTGCAACGGAGACAAAACCGGCAGAATCCAGCGAGACCGCAACGGCAACAGAGACAAAACCGGCAGAGTCCAGTGCGACTGCAACGGCAACGGAAACCAAGCCGGGCGAAAGCACTACGGAAAGTGCAACAGAGTCCAAGCCCACAGAGACCCAGACCACCGCAAGCGAGATCGCAACGGAGCTGCTCTACGGGGATGTGAACCTGGACGGCAGAGTGGATATCACGGACGCTGTCCTCATCAATAAGGCGATCGCCGGCGCAGTGGAACTGAGCGCAAACCAGCGCCACAACAGCGATGTCTATGCAGACGGCGAACTGACCACAAGCGACGCAACGACACTGCTCCAGTTCCTGGTAAGCATGATCAAGATTCTGCCTGTGACGGAATAAATCAAAACAGGCTCTGAAAACTGAATCAGAAGAAAGGCGGCTGTATTTCGGTACAGCCGCTTTTTTCGACAAAATATGACTCCAAAAATTTTTTGAATATGCCAAAAGCAAGACTGATTTTTTATGCAATCTGCCAAAAAAACAGCTTTTTCCGTTTAGTACAGCGCAAAGATCGGTATTGCTCTTGCAATTTTTGCCGGGATGTGCTATACTATAAAAAGCAATGCTGTTGATTTGTGAATGACGGCATCTGCACTATTTCTATCCCTGTAACTTCCTGCGTGACTGCGCAGTGCCGTTTTCGGGCGATAAATCTTGGATGAGGTGAACCAAATTGGCACAACTGAAAAAACCCACAATCAAAAACCCCGCTCTGGTATCCGCAATGGCAGAGTTCAAGGCAAAGCAGAATCCGCAGACTGAAAAAGAAATGCTGGACGCAATTGCTGAGGCATCCTTTATTGCCCCGATCGCTTTGCAGAAACAGCTGGATGAGGTAGAGCCGGACGAAAACGGCCAGCGCCAGATGCAGGCGTCTCTCATGGCAGTTTCCAACAAGGACGGCTCGAAGTTTTTCCCGGCGTTCACGGACTGGCTGGAATTCCTGAAGTGGAAGAACGACCCGGAGGCAGACACCATGGTCATCACATTTGACCAGTACTGCGGCATCCTGCTGAAACAGGGCGTGGATATCAACGGTATCGTTATCAACCCGTCAGAGACCAACATCGTGATCCGCAAGGAAAAGATGGCAGAGATGAAGGGCGTGTCTGTTCCCACAGATGCACCGAAGAATCACCGCATCATGCCGCTGTTCGGCACCGAGAAGATCACCAACTCTGAGGTCATCATCGCCGCAGACCGTCTGCGCCGGGAGAACAACGAGGACGCAAAGAACAATCTGTTCAACGTAATGCGCAAGGCTCGTTTTGTCGCTCCGGTTCTGATGGAGATGCCGAAGGAAGTCAAGGCTGGCGAGAAGATCAATGCCCAGGCGGAATTCATTATGCTGAACCACGACGGCGGAAAGTTCATGCCGCTGTTCACCAGTCTGCCGGAGCTGCAGAAGTGGACAGGCGCACCGGACTGCAAGGCAGTTCCCATGAGCATGGCGAACTATACCGCAATGCTGTCCGACCCGAAGAGTACGGCTGCCGGCATCGTGATCGACCCGTTCTCCATGGGTCTGGCATTCAGCAAGGAACAGGCGCTGAACATCCAGCCCCGTCTGGAACTGCGTGACATCGAGGGCGTTCCGGAGGGAATGCAGGAGGCGCTGAGAGACCACCTGGCAACCCTGCCGGCAGTCAAGAAGGCGTACCTGGACGGCATCAAGGCAAACGGCGCAGACGGCTATGTGATCGTCATGGATCTGGAAAAGGATGCAGATATCCCGACCATCGCAGACAGCACCGCACAGATCGCAAAGCAGTACGGTTCCTGTGTCGTTGCACCGGTAGATTCTCCGCTGGGCAAAAAGGTGCTGGAACGGAGAGAGACCTTCTACGAGGCGTAAGGGAAATATAGCGTAACCATACTACAGTATATAACAAACACCCCTGTTCTGCGGCAAGTGAAATGCCGTGAGAGCAGGGGTGTTTTTGTTTTTGGATTTATGCTTGAAAAAACTGCCGGAACGCCGTGGGCAGGGAGATCTCTGCGGCAATTTCTGCGGCGGTTTTCCAGACGAACTGCTCGTCCTGTCTGCCGCAGGTGAGATAGACGCCGTACAGCTCCCATTCCACGTGGGTGAAGATGTGCTTTCGCTCTGCCGTCTGGGTCAGATCCAGCGGCTTGCACTGCCACCGGCTCACCTGGGCGATTGCCTCTTCCGTGGTGCAGATGCCGGACACATTGGGGTATTCCCACAGCCCGTGGAGCAGACCTTTTGCGGTGCGTTTCCGGACGGCGTATTTTCCGTCGCAGCAAAGCACAAACACGGTGTATTGTTCCTTGCGCCGGGGCTTTTTCTCGGTGCGCTGTGGGAGACGCATGGTGTCGCCGTACTGTTTTCCCAGACAAAGTTCCGCCAGGGGACAGACCTCGCACCGGGGCTGTCCGTTGGGCAGACAGACCGTAGCGCCCAGCTCCATCAGCGCCTGTGTCATCGTGCCGCACTGTCCGGGAATGTTCCGGTACACCTGTTCCAGCGACCGGGTGACGGCTGCCTTTTGTTCCGGGCGGTCGATCTCGCAGAAACTGTCCTGGATGCGTGCCGCCACACGCAGCACATTGCCGTCCACCGCCGGCGTGGGCAGGTCATAGCAGATGGAGCAGACTGCACCGGCGGTGTAGTCGCCTACGCCGGGCAGCTGCCGGACTTCTTCCCACGTTTCCGGGAATGCGCCGCCGTATTGTTCCACAATGACCTGCGCCGCCTTGCGCAAGTTGGCAGCCCGGCTGTAATAGCCCAGACCTTCCCAGCACTTGTTCACCTGGTCCTGTTCGGCGTTTGCCAGAGCAGGAATGTCGGGGAAGGTCTCCAGAAAGCGCTGGTAATAGCCCTTGACTGCCTCAACCCGTGTCTGCTGGAGCATGATCTCCGACAGCCATACCCGGTAGGGCTGCCGGTTCTTTCGCCAGGGCAGGTCTCTGGCGTGACCGGGATACCACGACAAAAGCGGCTGTGTCAGCTGTGCCATGACCTGTTCCTGCATGGCTTTCCATCGGCGCATCCGGGCGATGACCTTTTCATACACCGGGAGCATATGAGGTTCTTTGCAGATCTCCGGCAGCTTTTCCACGGGGATCCAGTCCACGGCGGTGTTTTCGTCCGGGGCGATGCGCAGCGTCTCTCTGGTATCTGCAATCAGCCCGTAGGTCACGTTGTAGTGCTGGTGTTCCGGAACGGGTGTGCCGTTTTTCTGGTGCGCCCTGACCGGGAGAATGTCCAGGGACAGAATAGCGCCGGTGAGGGGATAGGGCTTTCGGATGCCGGTCTCTTCCTTTGCCTCCCGGACGGCAGTCCAGAGAAAATCGTTGGAACCGTCTGCGTGACCGCCCGTCCAGGCGAAGGAGTCGTAGATGCGGTGATAGACCATCAGCACCTTTTCCAGCCTGGTGTCCATGACGAATCCGGAACAGGTAAAGTGGCTTTCTGCGTGGCTGCGCCAGAGCAGCTGTGTGCCGTATTGTTCCGCCGCAAGGAGTATCTCGTTCCGGTCACGGCGTTCCTGTTCGGTTTCGGGAACATAGGCGGCGAGACGGGCTTTCCAGTCGGTCACATCCTGTTCCTGCATGACATTTCTCATGTTGTCTGTCCTTTCTGTGAGAGCCTGTTTCGACCGTCAGATACGAAACAGGCTCTTGCAATTGTTTTTCATTTTTCCGGCAGCAAAAGCGTGATCTCCGTGCCGTGTCCCAGTTCGCTGCGCAGGGAGATGGTGCCGTTGTGGCAGTCTACGATGTGCTTGACGATGGACAGCCCCAGCCCGGTGCCGCCACGCTGTTTCGACCGGCTTTTGTCCACCCGGTAGAACCGTTCGAAGATGCGGCTCTGCGCCTGGAGCGGAATGCCGATGCCGTTGTCCGCAATGACGATCTTTGCCTGTGTACCCACGTGTTCGATGGTGATGGAGACTGTGCCGCCGGGATTGTTGTACTTGATGGCGTTGTCGATGAGGTTGATGAAAAGCTCCCGCATATAGCCTTCGTTGCTGTGCAGCAGGAGACATCTGCCCTCCAGATGTACCTGTATCCTGTTCCGCTGGATCTGGGGTTCCAGAATTTGCAGGGCGTTTCCGGCAGCCGCCGCCAGGTCTACCGGCGTGTTCAGCATCTCGGTGTGTTCCTCGATCTCCGAGAGCCGGATGATGTCGTTGATGAGAAAGAGCAGGCGTTCGCTTTCCCGTTCGATCATGGCGCCGTATTTCGCCACGTCGTCCTCTTTGGTAATCATGCCGCTGCCGAACATCTCGCCGAATCCCTTGATGGTGGTCAGCGGCGTTTTCAGCTCGTGGGAGACGTTTGCGGTGAATTCCTGGCGCATCTTTTCCGCCTTGACGTTATAGGTCACGTCCACCAGCAGCACGATCGTCCCGAAGATGCCGCCCATTTCCACACGGGTGATGTACGCCCGGATGTAGCTGCCGTCGATCTTCAGCAGCTGGCGCACGGTGCAGCCCTTGTGAAGATCATCGTCAGCCGGCGGCATATCGTGCTGCGGCTCTGTTTTGGACTTCCGCAGCGCATCCAGAAATGCCTGGTTGTCGGTGAGGATGAAGATGGATTTGTTGTCCCAGTTTTCCTTTTCGATGCTGAGCAGTGCCGTTGCGGTGCGGTTCGCCAGCTGGATCTTGTCAGAATCGTCCAGGATGAGGATGCCCTCTACCATATGCTCCTGGATGAGTCCGATGATGTCCCGTTCGTGGTACAGTTCCTTCTGCATCCGGCTCATCTCCGTCTGGAGCTTTGCCTGGGCTTTCTGGTCTTTTTTGTGCTGGTGCTGTGCCTGCTGTTTCTGGTGCAGGTACAGAAAGATAAATACCGTCAGCAGCACCGCCGCCACCGCAGCGAATGCCCATCCGATCCATTCCATGATTAGCCTCCGATCTTATAGCCGTAACCCCGTACTGTGTGAATGAGATTGGAACATCCTGCGGCATCCAGCTTTTGCCGGAGCGTTTTCACGTGTGCATCCACGGTGCGTGTCTCGCCCTCATAGGAGAATCCCCAGACCTGTTCCAAAAGGCGGTCCCGGGAAATGGCAGTGCCACGGTTGCGCACCAGATAGGACAGCAGTTCGAATTCCTTATAGGTGAGGACGATCTCTGTTTCCAGATAGACCACCGTCCGCTGATCCAGGTCGATGGTCAGATCGTGGGCAGACAGCACGTGGCTCTCCGCTTTCTGTACCGTGTGGCTGCGCCGCAGCACCGCCTTGATCCGTGACAGCAGTTCCATGATGCCGAACGGCTTTGTGATGTAGTCGTCTGCGCCGTTTTCCAACCCGGTCACCTTGTCGATCTCGCTGGACTTCGCCGACAGCATAATGACCGGTATCTCTGCGGTAGCGTCGTTGCCCTTGAGCCGCTTTAAGATGGAGATGCCGTCCTCATCGGGGAGCATGATGTCCAGCAGGATCAGCGCCGGCTTGTCGTCCCGGAGCCGGTGAAAAAAGCTTTTTCCGTCCGGGAATCCCTCGGCGGTATAGCCGCCGGACTGCAAAGCGCAGGTGATAAGCTCCCGGATCCCCGTATCATCCTCTACACAAAATATATTTGCCAACTTACATTTCCTCTTTCTTTCCCTGTCGGATCTCCCGGCGCATTGCCGAAACAGCAACTTCGATGGCGTGCGTCATGTCGCCGGCGGCGTGTGCATTGTCCCGCACCACCGCCTGGCGCTCCTGGTTCCACAGCATTTGCAGGATAGTGGCACACTTCACCCGGCGTGTCGCCGCCACGATGAACAGCGCCGCCGATTCCATCTCCGATGCCAGCGCTCCGGCGGCTTTCCACGCCTGCCAGTTCTGGAGCAGGGTCTGTGCGGCAGGCATGGTCTCCGGGGAATGCTGCCCGTAGAAAGAGTCCTTGCACTGCACCACGCCGGTACGATAATCATATGCAAGCTCCTGTGCGGCGCAGACCAGATGCTGTGTCAGACCGAAGTCCGGGACAGCCGGAAATGCCAGGGGAACGTATTCCTGCGATGTTCCCTCCATGCGGATAGCACCGGTGGGGATGATGAGCGTTCCCGGAATCAGTTCCGGCTGCATTCCGCCGCAGGTGCCGATGCGCAGAAAGGTGTGTGCGCCCAGCGCCGCCAATTCTTCCATGGCGATGGCAGCAGACGGGCCGCCGATGCCGGTGGAGGTGACGCTCACTTTCGTGCCGTCCAGTGTGCCGGTCCATGTGGTGAACTCCCGGTTCTGCGCCGTCTTTACGGGATGTTCCAGATAAGAGGCGATCCACTCGGTGCGTCCGGGGTCGCCGGGGAGAAAGACATACTTTCCGATGTCCTCCGCTGTGCATTGAATGTGAAACTGACGTTCTGACATAAGCGGTTCCTTTCTGCGTGTGAAACAGGTTCTGGCGGGCGGGGGTTGTCTTTGTTGTGCAAATGTGTTCCCTTGAAAAGGCGCCCATAGGCTTGACTGAGGCGTAACACACCAACGGGCGAACACTGTTTGCATCTACAGAAGTATCACAAAACGGAAACCGTAGATGTGCAGAATCCCTGTCTCACCGTAGGGGCGAACATCGTTCGCCCGGGTCGACTCCTCTGCCCTGCCGGGCATCTCCTCTAAAAGAGGAGACATATTAAAAAGCCTTCCTTGAAAAGGGAGGTGGCACGAAGTGCCAGAGGGATTATCTACATTTACACTTCTTGACAAATTTCCAGAATTCTGTTATGATATACCCATGAACAACATTTTCAGCACCACCGCCTAAAATCTGTGCGGTGGCATCTTGATTCTGGAGGAAAGATCATGCAGCAATACCGCAACTGGCAGCCGCAGGAGCCGGAGCATCATTATGATATGAGAGCGCTGGTCTTTGGCGTAGTGTCGTTTCTGTTCTGTCAGCTGCCGGTCCTGTCCATTGTGACGGGCATCATCGCCCTGGTCTATGCGGCAAGGGCGAAAAAACGGCAGCGCTGTTACAGCCACGGCATGGTAACGGCAGGCATGATATTGGGTATTATCGGGATCTGTATGGGTGTATTGTCCAGTATTTACTGGGGCTTTAATTTTCTGCGGATTCTCTGGATGCTTTCAGAGAACAACCGGATGGTGCCTGCGCCGTCCAACCCGGAGTTTTTCAACGGTCCGGGAACGCCGGCGGCATTTTTCCCGTTATTCTGAGTCCAGGTAATCCAGGTCGGAATCTTCTGTTTCAGCGCCGTGATCGGGCTGCGTCTCAATGCCTTCCGGGTGTGCATCTTCCGGGAGCGGCTTTACGACAGCAAACCCGCTCTCGGCGTTTTCTTCTGCCTGTTCCCGGCAGACCGGATCTACGTGGAATGTGACCGCCTGCTTACGGTTTGCGATCTCGTTGACACGCTCTGTGCCGCCGTATTCCCCGTCGATCGTCCAGGACACCGGCTCGTCGTCCAGCGCAGTGACTTTCAGATGTGAGGTGCGGAAATAGTGGAGATACTGTTTCGCCAGCCCCAGCTGGATCTTGGAGAACGCCATGACCAGCTTGTGGAATTCCACCAGGTTGGAGGGCTTGTGGATCAGTGTGACCTCGAACAAGCCGTCGTCCCACCGCACATCGGACAGCGCCAGGAACTTCGCCACAGAGGAAGAGTTGGTTACCATGCCGTAGAGGAACTCGTCCTCGATCACGCCGCCGTCGTACTCAATGCGCATCCGGTACGCCCGGATCTTCGGCAGCTTGGAAATGGCGTTGAGCAGGTAAGCGGAGTGTCCCAGCAGGTTCTTGAACTGCTGCGGCGTTTCATAGGAGATCTCCGTGAATGCGCCGAATGCAGCCACGTAGGTGAAGTATTTGTCGTTGAAGCTGCCCACATCGCAGCGGAGATCATCGCCGTGGATGATGCAGTCTACGGCTGCCTCCGGTTCTTTGGGAATGCCCAGTCCACGGGCAAAATCGTTGGTTGAGCCGAAGGGAATATAGCCGATGGGGCATTGGGTCTCGCTTTGCATACAGCCCTGGATGACTTCGTTCAGTGTGCCGTCTCCGCCGGAGCAGACCAGGATGTCATAACAGCCGGCATCACACGCCTGTTTTGCGCACACAGTGGCATCGCCACGATCTTGTGTGGGATGTACTGTCACCTGAAATCCGGCAGCGGTGAACTTGTCGATAATCATTGCAAGATGCGACCCGACTGATGCTCTGCCGGAATGCAGATTGCAGATAAAATAGATCTGTTTCAACTGTGATACCTCCTTTTTTCAAAAAAAGATGTTGCCTTTAGTATACCACAAATTTTACAAAAATGCAAGCATTTTGATTTGTGAACGCCTTTGAAAAATACTGTAAAAAATAACGTGTTTCCTGCGTTTTTCGGTGCTTTTTGAATTTTTTTTGCTTGCAATTTTATGTGCACTATAGTATAATGAGAAAACGGTACACAGATCGTTGAAAGTGGAAAAAGGTATAAGGCAGCGCCGCACAACATTTTATTCATTGTTTCCCTTGTGCAGTGATGCCGCTAAAAGGAGCGTGGCAGTTGTTATGAGTAAAGCTCAGAATAAAGTAAAAGGATTTACGCTTGTTGAACTTTTGATTGCCTCTGTGATTATGGGGATTCTTGCTGCAATTTTGGTGCCCACTCTGCTGCAATATATTGAACGAAGCCATGAAACCATTGACATCACCAATGTGCGTGAGGCATATCTCGAAGTCAGAACGGCATCGATGATCGATGGAGCAGCAGGTGTGTCCAGAACGGTAAAGCTTGAGCAAAAACGAGATGACTGGCAGTCGTTCAATCCTGTAACGATTGCGGGGATCAAACACTATACCTGGGAAGGGGATACAGATCACTGGAAGGGTATTCCCACGGCGAACGGAGAGTGTGAGATCACCTATACGCCTTCGACCGGCATCGTTTTCTACTGGAAAGGGAAGAGCGAAACCAGTACAGTTACTGGTATTGACTTTAACGAAGATCTGCATAGTGCACTGAATAACACGAGTATATTGTCAGATTTGATCGCAAATAAATCTAATCGCTTTGAGATCGATTCTCAGTGTCCCAATTCTACAATGGTACCGAAAGTACAGGAGCAGATCGGAGAAAGCAGTCTGCTGAATTATGGTACATGGGCATATTTGGGAAGCCCGAAAGATGATTCCGGAAGGTATCTGTTCTGGACTTCGGTAGATACTGAAGCAGTTGGTGCGGGGAAAAAGATCCCTGTGATCATCAGCAGGGCAGATGGTGGATTTTATATCTCTGAAACAACAACGGCAGAACGATCGAATAAGGGTAAAAATTATGTCGCGGTCGTAGATCATATTTATAATTCTGCCGGATTCAGACCATACACCAAAGGTGAACGGTATAATAGTCTGACGGAAGCGTATGCGGCATATGAAAAACTGGTTGCAGAAAAATATCCGGATTATAAGGATGCACTGCCGAAATAAAACAGATCGTTAGAGAATTGAACGGTATAAAAATCCGGACTTGACAAAACGGCAAAAATCCGGTATAATAAAAGTCCATGAGCAGACTGTGTGATAGCGCAGCAGGAATGCTGTGAGGAAAGTCCGAGCATCGCAGGACGGGATAGCTGCTAACGGCAGCCGGGGGCGACCCTAGAGCCAGTGCAACAGAGAGATACCGCCGCAGGTTTCCTGCGGTAAGGGTGGAAAGGTGCGGTAAGAGCGCACCAGAGTGCAGGAGACTGTACTGCTATGTAAACCTTATCCGATGCAACGTCTATTGGTACACGCTGCCGCAACATTGGTCCGGTGGGCAGCGGCGTAATGGCGGCTTGAGCTGTGAGGTGACTCACAGACCAGATAAATTATCACACACGACAGAACTCGGCTTACAGGTCTGGTCATGGAGACAGCGCAGCGTTAATACTGCGCTTTCTTTGTATTTGCAATACTTTTTCGAAAATCAATTTATCAAAAACAGCTGCATAGACTGTTCCGGGAGGGAGAGCCGATGCAGAAACCAAAAACGACAGAATGTCCGTATCCGGTGCGTGTGACCGCTCCGGAGAAAAATGCGGCGAGAGCGGAAAGCGACCGGGTGCGGTGCGGAAAAATGCTGCGCCGGCTGATGCAGCTTTCTGAGGAGAAAACGGGACGGGACTGTCCGGAAAAACGGAGGATTTGACATGGATGCAGAAACGATGCTCTGGTATGAAAAGCCAGCGGAAAATTTTGACCAGGCGCTTCCCATCGGAAACGGCAGGATCGGGGCAATGGTTTTCGGCGGCGCAGCAGACGAGGTGCTGAAACTGAATGAAGATTCCGTCTGGTCCGGCGGAAAGCGGAACCGGAACAACCCGGATGCCCGTGAGGGTCTGGAAGAGGTGCGAAAGCTGCTCCGGGAAGAGCGCATCCCCGAGGCGGAAAAGATCGCTTTCGAAAAATTACAGGGCGTGACACCCAATTCTCGGCACTATATGCCGCTGGGTGACTTGAACCTGCACATGGATTTCACCGGAAAGGCAAAGCAGTATCAGCGCAGCCTGGATCTGGAACACGCTCTGGCAACCGTGCGCTTTACGGCAAACGATATCACCTATGTCCGTGAGGCGTTCGTCTCCGAACCGGATCGGGTGCTGGTACTGCATATTGCCGCAAGCGAACCCGGCATGGTGAACCTGCGTGCCACTCTGGACGGCAGAGACGATTACTACGACGACTGCCGCCCGTGTACCGACTATCCCAATATGCTGGTCTATGACGGCGGCACCGGCAGCCGAAACGGCATCTTCTTTGCGGCGGCGCTGACCGGATTTTCTGAAGGCGGCACCATCCGCACCGTAGGCGGTGCGCTGGAAGTGCAGGGTGCGAACGAAGTGACCCTGCTGCTGAGCGTCGGCACAAGCTTTTACCACGGGGAACAGTACGAGGATGCGGCAAAGATGGATGCCTCTTATGCGGCAGACTGCAGCTATGAGGAACTGCTGTACCGCCATCTGACGGAATACCAGGAAAAGTTCCGCCGGGTGCGCTTTACCCTGCCGGACAACAGCGAAGGCGGCAGCGAGCTGCCCACAGATGAACGGCTCATGCGGCTGCGTGGGGACGAGGGCGACCACAAGGAGTGCAAGCTCCAGATCCACGACAGCAAGCTGGCAGTGCTGTACTTCAATTACGGCAGATATCTGATGCTGTCCGCCAGCCGTCCGGGAACGCAGCCCATGAATCTCCAGGGTATCTGGAACCAGGATATGTGGCCGGCTTGGGGCTGCCGCTATACCATCAACATCAACACCCAGATGAACTACTGGCCGGCAGAGGTCTGCAATTTGTCGGAATGCCACCTGCCGCTGTTCGATCTGATTGAGCGGATGCGTGCGCCGGGACGGGAGACTGCCCAGGCGATGTACGGCTGCCGTGGCTTTGTCTGCCACCACAACACAGACATCTGGGGCGACACAGCACCCCAGGATCTGTGGATGCCGGCGACCATCTGGCCCATGGGTGCGGCTTGGCTGTGTCTGCACATTTTCGAACACTACCAGTTCACCCAGGACCTGGACTTTCTGGATCAGCACTATGAGGCAATGCGTGAGGCTGCCCTGTTCTTCGTGGACTATCTGACGGAGAACGAGGACGGCGAACTGGTGACTTGTCCGTCTGTCTCGCCGGAGAATACCTATAAAACCGAGAGCGGCGCAAAGGGCTGTCTGTGCAGCGGTCCGTTTATGGATACGGAAATTCTGACGGTGCTGTTCCGGAACGTGATCGAGAGCAGCAAGCTGCTGAACCGGGACGGGGACTTCGCCGCAGAGCTGGAAGGTCTGCTGAAAAAGCTGCCGCCGCTGAAGATCGGCAAGTACGGTCAGATCCAGGAGTGGGCGAAGGATTATGAAGAGGTGGAGATCGGTCACCGCCATATCTCGCACCTGTTCGCCCTCTATCCGGCAGACCTCATCACGCCGTATCACACGCCGGAACTGGGCAAGGCTGCCCGTGCCACACTGATCCGCCGGCTCATCCACGGCGGCGGTCATACGGGCTGGAGCCGTGCATGGATCATCAATCTGTGGGCGAGACTCCTGGACAGCCGGATGGCATACGAGAATTTGCAGCAGCTGCTGGCGTGGTCTACCAACCCGAATCTGCTGGACTCTCATCCGCCGTTTCAGATCGACGGCAACTTCGGCGGCACGGCGGCAATCGCAGAGTGCCTGCTGCAAAGTCATTCCGGCGAGATCAATCTGCTGCCGGCGCTGCCGGAATCCTGGCCGGAGGGCAGCATCAGCGGTCTGCGTGCAAGAGGCGGCTTTGAGGTGGATATGACCTGGCACGAGGGCAAGCTGGAATCCGCAGTGATCCGTTCGCTGAGCGGCAATGTCTGCACCGTCCGTGCCAACACGGTGACCAGCGTGTCCAGCGATGCCGGCGCATTGGATGCCAAGATGGACGGGGCTTTGCTCACATTCCCCACGGAAAAGGGCATGGCGTACCGTCTGAAAGCGTAAGCGCACAGAGAAAGCAAGCTCGAAACATTCATAGGAGAAACGCAAATCAATTTTATAACTGCCTCTCTTGAAAAGGCATCCGTAGGGTGTGTATTGTGCTGAGGATGCACAAAGTGCAGTCGGGATAATCCCCCTGTCAGCTAACGCTGACATCCCCCTTTTCAAGGGGGACTTTCTTAAAAATTGATTTGTATTCATAGGAGATGGAGCAATTTTGAGAAAAGAGCAGGCGTTTGCTCTGGCGGCAGCCGGTTTGCTGCTGACAGGGTGCGCAAAAATTGAACAGGAATCCCCGAAACTTTCCACGGACGTTGCCACCGGTACCACGGAGCTGGCAACGGAAGAGACCTCGGCTGCGGCGCAGCACCCGTCTGTTGCCCTGCAGGTGCCGGAGATCACCCGGCAGGATGTTTCCATGAAACTGGAGGCGGAGGATGCCGCTGTTCCCACAGGCTGTTCGGTGGCGATGATGCCCCGGCTGGGCTATTCCGGGACAGGCTACCTCAGCGGTCTGGATGCCAAAAACCAGAACAGCCTGGTGCTGGATGCCGACATCCCGGCGACCCAGCACTACGATATCACCGTGGTAGTGGGTGCAAGCGCAGCCTCTACCTGTAAGATCCTGGTGAACGGCGAGTCGGTCTATACCATGAAAACAGATGCCACGGATAATTTTATGCGTGTCAAGATACAGGGCATCTTCCTCAGCGCCGGCGCCTGTGAACTGTCTGTGGTTCCGGTGGACGGCATCGTGGATATCGACTGCGTGGAACTGGTGAACAACACCAGCCTGTATGACGGCACATCCGAGATCGCCGCAGCGCCGATGAATGCCGCCGCCACGGAAAAGACGAAACAGCTATACCAGTTCTTACAGCAGAACTACGGGCAGAAGATCGTGACCGGGCAGTATGTCTCCGACAGCAGCGGCAAGGAGCTGGACGAGATCTACAACATCACCGGAAAGTATCCGCTGATTCGCTTTGCCGATATGAACGCCTATTCGCCAAACGGCGGCGATGAGACAAAAGCCACCGCTGTGGCAGACAGCCTGGCGTGGGCGGAAGAAGGCGGCGTAGTGGGACTGTCCTGGCTGTGGAACGCACCCACCGGAACGGCAAGCTTTTATGAAAAGGACACCTCCTTTGACTTGAAAACGGCGGTAACGGATGCGGATGTTGCCGGCAAGTCGGAGGAGGAACTGTCAAAGATGGTCTCCAACGGCGAGATCACCCAGAACTGCTATGCGCTGATCTCAGACATCGACCACATTTCTGAGGCACTAAAGCCCCTGGCAGATGCCGATGTGCCGGTGTTGTGGCGTCCGCTCCCGGAGGCTGGCGGCGGCTGGTACTGGTGGGGCGCAGACGGGGCAGAGACCTATCAGTGGCTCTGGAATCTGATGTACACCCGGATGACGGAATATCACCATCTGAACAATCTGCTCTGGGTGTGGAACGGACAGAGCAGCAGCTTTCTGGTGGACAGCAGCCAGTATGACATTGCGTCCCTGGACTTGTACGTGGAAAAGGAGGAGACCTACGGCAGCCGCTATGAGCAGTACGTGGCGCTGCGGAACATGGTTTCCTCCGGCAAGCTGCTCGCTATCAGCGAATGCAGCAATCTCCCGGATATGAACGCCATGTTCCGGGACAATGCGGTGTGGTCGTTCTTCGGGCTTTGGTATGCGCCGTATCTGGGCGAGTATACCGACAACAACGCCCTGGTGGAATTCTACAATTCCGAGGCGGCGCTTACCCGGGAGGACTACACGCCTGCCGGATGACCCTCGATTTCATAACAGAATACTTGCAGAACAGAGCGTATCGGATGCAGATGCGCTCTTTTTTTATGCGAAGTCGTGGGAAAACTTTCGTTTCTTTGAAGATGGGCTGGAATTCGCTTTTTTTGCGGAAAAGGGTTGACAACGGCGGTGTAATTGTATATAATGAACATATGAACAATCGTTCAAACGAAATTGCATGGAGGAAACGAAAATGAAAAAGGTATTTAAGCTGAATGATCTGGACTGCGCAAACTGCGCCGCAAAGATGGAGGCTGCAATTCAGAAACTGGACGGCGTAAAGTCTGCAACCATCAGTTTCATGACCCAGAAATTGACGCTGGAGGCCGACGATGCGGATTTCGACAAGGTATTGAAGGCTGCACAGAAGTGCATCAGCAAGGTTGAGCCGGACTGCGAGATCATCGTAAAATAAAGGCAATACCGCACAAAGCCCGCCTGGCGGCTTTGCACGCAATCTGCTTGCTGATTTTCCGTCATATTGCACAGAAATCCCTTGACATACGACAGTATGCCTGCGAAATTTCTGCGCAATCTGCCAAAAAATCTGGCTGCGCATCTTACGCACAAGCTTTGTGCGGTGTTGCCTAAACCGGTTCGCATGACACGAGCAACAGGAGGCGGTCTGTATGACAAAACAACAGCGTAAAATTCTGATCAAGATCATCATTGGTGCGGTATTGTTTGCCGTGGCAATGGCAGTCACCCATCTGCTGACGCTGCCCTGGTGGGCAGAGCTGCTGATCTTCCTGGCAGTGTATCTGGTGCCGGGATTCAGTGTGCTGGAAAAGGCTGTGCGGAACATTGCGCACGGGCAGGTGTTTGATGAGAATTTTCTGATGACGATCGCCTCCATTGCGGCGTTTGCCATCGGGCAGTATCCGGAGGCGGTGGAAGTCATCCTGTTCTACCAGGTGGGTGAGCTTTTCGAGAAGATCGCCGTAGGACGTTCCCGCCAGGCAGTGTCCGATCTGCTGGATCTCTGCCCGGATGAGGCGACAGTACTCCGGGACGGCAAGCCGGAAACGGTGCTGGTGGACGAAGTGGAAGTGGGCGAACACATTCTGGTGCGCCCCGGCGAAAAGATCCCGCTGGATGCGGAGGTCTTTGAGGGACACACCACCATCGACACCGCTGCGCTGACAGGCGAATCCATGCCGGTGACAGCCGGTGTGGGCGATGCGGTTTGCAGCGGCTGTGTGAATCTGTCCGGTGCGGTGGAACTGGTCGTTACCAAGCCGGCGTCGGAATCCACTGCCTCCAAAATCATGGAGCTGGTGGAAGAATCCGCCTCCAGCAAGGCAAAGACGGAGCAGTTTATCACTAAGTTTGCCCGGTTCTATACGCCCTGCGTGGTCATTGCCGCTGTAATTCTGGCAGTGCTGCCGCCGCTCATTACGGGGCAGGCGTTCTCCGGCTGGATCTATCGTGCGCTGACGTTCCTCATTATCTCCTGCCCATGTGCACTGGTCATCTCTGTGCCGCTGAGCTTTTTCGGCGGTATCGGCTGTGCGTCCAAAAACGGCGTCCTGGTAAAGGGCAGCAACTATCTGGAGGCGCTCTCTCATGCGCAGACGGTAGTCATGGATAAGACTGGTACGCTGACCGAGGGAAAGTTCCATGTGACGGAACAGAACCCGGTGGGCGTGACGGCAGAGGAACAGCTGGAGTTGGCGGCGCTGGCAGAATCGGCGTCCAACCATCCCATTGCGCAGTCGCTGAAGGATGCCTACGGCAAAGCCATTGACGCAGAGCGTGTCACGGATATCCAGGAGATCGCCGGTCACGGCGTGGCTGCCAGGGTGGACGGCAGACAGGTGCTGGCAGGCAATGCGGCTTATCTGGAAGATGCCGGACTCCAGCCGGAAACACCCCACGCCATCGGCACGGCAGTGCATCTGGCAGTGGACGGCGTATATGCCGGATATATCCTCATTGCGGATGCAGTGAAACCGGATGCGGCACAGGCAGTGCAGGCGTTCCGGAAGGCTGGCGTTTCCACGGTGGCGATGCTCACCGGCGACAGCGAATCTGCGGCGAAGGCTGTGGGCGATGCCCTGCAGCTGGACGAAGTACACGCCAAGTGCCTGCCGGCTGACAAGGTGAAGTTCATGCAGGAATACCGCACCAAGCTGTCCAAGGGCAGAACGCTGGTGTTTGTGGGCGACGGCATGAACGATGCGCCGGTTTTGGCACAGTCGGATGTGGGCGTTGCCATGGGCGGTCTGGGTTCGGATGCAGCCATTGCGGCGGCGGATCTGGTCATCCTGGACGACAAGCCCTCGAAACTGGGGCTGGCGATCCACATTGCCAAGAAAACCATGGGCATTGCACGGCAGAACATCGTGTTTGCACTGGGTGTCAAGGCAATCGTTCTGGTGCTGGGTGCGCTGGGTCTGGCACATATCGGGGCTGCGGTCTTTGCAGACGTGGGCGTTTCGGTAATTGCCATTCTCAACTCCACACGGGCAATGCGGACAAAAGTGAAATAAGCGCTTGTGAAAAGCTTTTCGGGCAGATCTCCGGTCGGGGGTCTGCCTTTTTGTAAAATGTGCAAAAAAGTGGAAAAAAATCTTGACACGGCTTGTCTGATTGTAGTATAATAAAAATAATCACCATTCTTTCCAAAGGGTGGCGTGCAGGAAAAATGCGGCGCAGCAGGATTGCAGCTCCATTTTGAAATGCAGAAAAATCTGAACAGAAAAGGAGCATTTGCATATGCTGCTCGACAAATATTTACCACGCATCGAGTTTGACAGCTACGAGGACTTCAAAGAGAACTATCGTGTAAACATTCCCGATGACTTTAACTTCGGCTTTGACATTGTGGACGAATGGGCGAAACAGGAACCGGAAAAGAAAGCGCTGGTGTGGTGCAATGACCACGGCGAGGAAAAGACGTTCACCTTTACGGACATCTCCCGTCTGTCGAACCAGACCGCAAACTATTTTCAGAGCCTGGGCATCCGGAAAGGCACAGTGGTTATGCTCATCCTGCGCCGCCGCTGGGAATACTGGGTATGCGCTGTGGCACTGCACAAAATCGGCGCCATTCTGATTCCCGGCTCGCTGCAGCTGGCGAAAAAGGATCTGATTTATCGTGGAAACAGCGCACAGATCCACACCATGGTATGTCTGGACGACAAGTATGTCCTGGAGCAGGTGGATGAGGCACAGCCCTCTGTCCCCAGCATCCAGCACAAGATCGTGGTGGGCGGCTCTCACGAGGGCTGGCGCAATTTCCACGAGGAAGTGGAGAAGTTCTCCACAGAGTTTGCACGTCCCACCGGAGACGCCGGCACAAAGGCACACGATCTGATGCTGGTTTACTTCACCTCCGGCACCACCGGTGATCCGAAGATGGTAGAACACGACTACACTCATCCGCTGGGGCATATCGTTACGGCAAAGTACTGGCAGCAGGTGCAGGAAAACAAGCTGCACATGAGCGTTTCGGATTCCGGCTGGGCAAAGTTCGGCTGGGGCAAGATCTACGGGCAGTGGATCTGCGGCGCAGTGATCTTCGCCTATGATATGGACAAGTTTGTGCCGACCCATCTGCTCCAGAAGATGCAGGACTATAAGCTGACCACCTTCTGCGCTCCGCCGACCATGTACCGTTTCATGCTCCAGGAGGATGTGGCATCCTATGACCTGTCCAGCATCCAGAACTTTTCCACCGCCGGCGAACCGCTGAACCCGGAGGTATACAACCGCTGGCAGGAACTCACCGGCAAGGAGATCCGGGAGGGCTTCGGACAGACAGAGGGTTCTGTTCTGCTGGCAAACTTCCCGTGGATCACACCCAAGCCCGGCTCGACCGGCAAGCCGTCTCCGCTGTATGATATTGTATTGCAGCACGATGACGGTACGCTTGCCAAGGACGGCGAGCAGGGCGCTCTGGTGATGCAGAATCTGAAAAAGGCATATCCCACCGGTCTGTTTGTGGGATACTACAAGAACCCGGAAATGACACAAGAGATCCTGGGCGGCGGCAGCTATTGTCCGCACGATGTGTTCATGCGGGATAAGGACGGCTACTACTGGTTCGTGGGCAGAAATGACGACGTTATCAAGTGTTCCGGCTATCGTATCGGACCGTTTGAGGTAGAAAGCGCCCTCATCGAACACCCGGCTGTGCTGGAATGCGCTATCACAGCGGCACCGGATCCCATCCGTGGACAGGTGGTCAAGGCGACTGTTGTCCTCACCAAGGGCTATACACCCAGCCCGGAGCTGACAAAGGAACTCCAGAACCACGTGAAGCATACCACAGCGCCGTATAAATATCCCCGTATCATCGAGTACGTGGACGAACTGCCGAAAACACTGGGCGGCAAGATCAAGCGTGCGCAGATCCGTAAGGAAGACCAGGCAGCCAGCGAAAAGTAAGAATTTTTTGATTTGCATAGAGAAAGCGTCGTGCAGAGGTTTCTGTACGGCGCTTTTTGCGTATTCACGCCAAAAATCACAAAAACAGATTGAAAATTCCAGGCAAATATGCTATAATAGAATCGGAGATTTTTTCGGATGCGAAATGCAAAATCAAAAAAGGAGGTTCGGGAGATGCGCAAAAGAGGATGTGCTTTTCTTTGCAGCGCAGTGCTGCTGACCGGGGTGTTTCTGCGGATGCCTGGGGAAATGTGGCAGGTGCAGGCGGAGACCATAGACACGGCGGCATTTGCGGAAGAGACTGCCCGGCTGACCAACCAGTTCCGGCAGGAAAACGGGCTTGCGCCGCTGAAAATGGCGCCGGTATTGCTGGAACTGTCTGCCCGGCGTGCGGAGGAACTGAAAGACGCATACGGTCACACCCGTCCGGACGGGCGGGACTGGTTTACCATCGTTGAGGAGTCCTCGCTGGATGCCAACTGCTATGCGGCGGAAAATGTGGCAGCCGGCTATGATACGCCGGAGAGCGTGATCGCAGCGTGGATCGATTCCGATGCGCACCGCAAGGCGATGCTGGGAGAAAACTATCAGTATATCGGCATCGGGGTGAGCCAGCTGGAGGATGACCCGAATCATTACTACACCTACTGGGAGATGCTGCTCATCTCATCGGAACAGCCTCTGGAAGGGGAATATGAGCCGGGCGAAACGGCGAATCCCACGGTTTCGGAAAAAGGCGTTTTCCTTTTGGGGGACGTAGACCTGGACGGCACAGTGGAACTGGCAGATGCTGTGCTTTTGCAGAAGATACTGCTGGGGCAGGTGACTGGAAATGCGGCGCAGCTGGAAAACGGAGACTGCTGCGCAGACGGCGTGCTGGACTGCCGGGATGTGACGGCGCTGATGCAGATGCTGGTACGCTAAGACGGGAGAGAGGGGACAGATATGTCACGAATTCTTTATGTGCTGGATTATCTCAGCCGCAATACGGATGCAGAAAAGGGTGCAACGCTGAAGGATATCCAGGCATATTTGCTGAATCAGACCAACGCAGGCTCGGTGTCTACACTGAGCATTCAGCGGGATATCGACCAGATCGACGCCATGGGGTATACGGTGGACATCCGGAAGGGGGCGCACAACACGTCCTATTATCATATGCGTGACCGTGGGTTCACCTTCAATGAGATCCGCTTTCTGGTGGATTCGGTTTCCATCAACAAGTTCCTCAGCAACGCCCAGAAACAGCGCCTGTTCCGGAAATTCGAGGTGCTGCGCTCAGAGTCGGAGGTGCGAAAGCTGGTGGGACGCATTACCCTCAGCGAGGTTGCGCCGCCGTCACTGGACCTGCTGGACAATCTGGAATGCGTGCATCAGATCATTGCGGAAAAGCGGAAAATTCATTTTCAGTACGGCAAGTATAACATCCACCGGGAAATCGAATACTATGACAAAAAGCGGAATCTGATCCCGTGCCAGGTGGTGTATACCAGTGAACGCTTTTATCTGAAAGCGGTCTCGGAGGACACGGGAGAGGTGCGGAACTATCGCATTGACCGGATGCGGAAGATCTTGCCGGGAGAGAAGATCGCTCATTTGCCAAAGCTGCCTAAACCGGAGGGCTTTTCGGCAGATATCTTTGTGCCGGAGGTGTATGAGGATGTTCAGCTGCGTGTTCGCCGGGTGCTGCTGGACGATATGATCGAACAGCTGGGGAACTATGCCCATGTGCGTCTGGACGAGAAAGACCCGGAGCATTGCATCCTGGTGCGTGCCAGAATGGGCATTAGCTACGGGCTGTACCGCTGGATTATGAAGTACGGCGCCAGCATGGAAGTGCTTGCACCGGAGAGCCTGCGGAAAGAGGTGGCACAGCGCATCCGGGCGGCTGCTGCACTGTACAGCGACACAGACAGAGAGTAGTACACTGCACAACAAAAAACGGACAGCATTTCTGCTGTCCGCTGTGGGATTCTGTGGAATGATTACGCCTGTCCACGTTCCTTTGCCAGGGTGTCGTAGCGGTCCATCATTTCCTTGATCTCCGGGTCGTTGGTCAGTCCGTGCTGCATATGCAGATAGAACCGGATCGCCGGCAGGTCCTTGTTCTCGACTGCCTCTTTCGCCAGGGCAGTGATGACGCCGACAACGTCCTCGTTTGCGCCGCACTTCATGCCGTAGTGTGCAAACGCCTCATTGACCTCGTCCCGTGTGGGCGGTACAATTTTCTTCTTGGTGATGGTGTGGATGTGGTGCAGTTCTGCCGGAACCATGGGGTGGTCGGCATAGATCAGGCTTTCATAGTAGAAGCAGACTGCACGGTCATAGTCCTTGACCTCGACGCAGTAAAAGCCCAGGTTGCAGTAGCACCGGGAAAGCTGTACCGGTGTCACAGCCACTTCCAGTGTCTCCTTGATAACGGAGAGCAGCTGGTCGTGGTCACGCAGGGACTTGTAGCATTCTGCCAGCTCGAAGTATGCGTCCGTGTTCATGGGGTTATAGCGGATGGCGTCGTTGATGACACGGGCAGCCTCTTCTGCACGTCCCAGCTCCAGCAGGTTGTAGCCGTGGAGCAGCACCATCTGGGACAGGTCAAATACCGGACGCACCAGCTTTTTGGACGGGCGGTAGAAGTACAGATAGAGCTGATGCTCCAGGGTGTTGCGGAAGCTGAGGTATACCTCGGACTCCGTTTCCCGGTAGTTCATGCGGATCTTGGTGTACAGCGCCTCAGTCAGCTTGAAGGACTCGTCGATCTTCTTTTCCTGGATGAGTTTGTTTGCCTCTGCAAAGACAACGTCCAGGCGCTTGCCGTCAATGTACATCATCTTGTTGAGAACTTCCCGCTTGTCGTCGGGCAGGATCTCATATGCCAGGTCGGCAATGGCGCTTTCGATCTCTTTGGCGTTTTTTGCAGAACGGTACTTGTCTGCCTGGGATTCCAGATAGACCATGTCTACGCTGTATTCTCCGGTCAGACCCTCCCGGATTTTTTCCATAATTTCATTGATTGTCATAGTATAGCTCCTTTGTTGCCGGTAATTCCGGACGGTATAGTTTTATTATACAAGATTTCTGGGATAAATGCAAGTCTTTTTTGTGGATTTTTTCAAAGCAGTACCACACAGAGGAGAGAAAGGATACACAGGTATGCAGGAAATTCTTACAGCATTGGAACAGCGGCACGATCTGCCGGACGAGGCGCTCTGCGCTCTGCTGGAAACGGATGCCATGGATGGGGCGCTGTTTCAGGCGGCGGACCGCATCCGCCGGGAACGATACGGCACGGAGGTATTTGTCCGGGGACTGATCGAGTTCACCAACTACTGCCGGAACAACTGCTATTACTGCGGCATCCGCCGGAGCAACGGAAAGGTACAGCGGTATCGGCTGAGCCGGGAGAATATCCTCGCCTGCTGTACAGAGGGATATGCGCTGGGATTCCGGACGTTTGTTTTGCAGGGCGGCGAGGACGCATATTTCACGGAACAGCGTGTATGTGAGATTGTCTCGGAGATACGGGAACGCTTTCCGGACTGCGCCATCACCCTTTCCATCGGCGAGTGGGAAAAATCCAGCTATGCGGCGTTTTTCCGTGCCGGCGCAAACCGCTATCTGCTGCGCCACGAGACCGCAGACCCGGCGCACTACCGCCGTCTCCATCCCGGCGCAATGTCGCCGGAACACCGGAAACGCTGCCTTTTTGATCTGAAAGAGATCGGCTACCAGGTGGGTTCCGGCTTTATGGTGGGTTCGCCGTTTCAGACCACGGCGCATCTCTGTGCCGACCTTCGCTTTTTGCAGGAACTGCAGCCGGATATGATCGGCATTGGACCGTATCTCACCCACGGCGACACACCATTCCGGACACAACCTAACGGCAGTCTGGAACTGACGCTGCGGCTCATTGCAGTGCTGCGGCTCATGTTCCCGTATGCGCTGATCCCGGCGACCACTGCCCTGGGTACCATTCATCCGCAGGGCAGGGAAATGGGGCTGAAAGCCGGGGCAAATGTGGTGATGCCGAATCTTTCTCCGGTGTCGGTGCGAAAGCTGTATTCGCTCTATGCGGACAAGATCTGCACCGGGGAAGAATCTGCCCAGTGCCGGAGCTGTCTGGAACGGCGTGTGGCGGCGGCAGGCTATGCCATCGTGACGGATATCGGCGATGTGCGCAGGAACTAAGGCAACACCGCACAAAGCCGTCAGGCGGGCTTTGTGCGGTGTTGCCCTAACAGCAGGATGAGGTGTTCGAAAAAAATTTGCATAAAAAGTATTTGCATTTTTCGGAAAATATGATATAATAAGAAAGAACTGTGGCAGCATGGTACAAAGCCAGTGCGGTGCTGCCGGATGAGATTGCGTGGGGCTTTCTGCTGAAATGACGTGTTTTCGGTGATTTTGGCGGAGAGTGCCTGGTGTTTGGAGGGCTTTATATGAGTCAGGAACAACAAAAGAAAACCCGGTCTGCAAAAAATGCGCCGCAGAAAAAACAGATGCAGAAGCATCCGAATCCCCGCCGCCCGAGAGGTTCCGGCGGAAAGACGGCGGCACAGGTCATCGTCTCCCTGGTTCTGGTGGCGCTTGTGGGATATGAGGGATTTCATATGTACCGTTCTTTCACACCCATCTCACAGGGGTCGGAGAGCATGGATCTGGTGGGCGGCGGCAGCGAGTCTGAGGCTGCGACAGAACCGAAAACGGTCTATGAGAACGTCTCCGTTTCCAACGAAGATGTTCACGCCGGTGATCTGATCCTGGTCAACACGGATACCGCATATGTGGAGGAGAACCCCACGGAGATCGTGAGCATCTACGACCACAAGACGGACAACTACCATGTCAGCGGTACAGAGACCAGCCTGCGTCAGCCGGCGCTGGATGCGCTGAACCAGATGCTGGACGCCTTTTATGTGGCGACCGGACACCAGGACATGATCGTCATCAGCGGCTACCGCACCACACAGCAGCAGCAGGAGCTGTACGATGCAGACCTGGCAGAGACCGGCGAGCAGACCTCGACCCGTGTGGCACTGCCCGGACACAGCGAACACGAAAGCGGCTATGCCCTGGACTTTTCCCTGTACACCGACGGGGTGCAGTACGACTATGACGGCACCGGGGAATATGCCTGGATCAACGAGAATTGTGCGCACTACGGCTATGTACTGCGCTATGCAGAGGACAAGCAGGAGACCACTGGCATCCAGGCAGAGCCGTGGCACTACCGCTATGTGGGACAGCCCCACGCCACCTACATGATGGAAAACAACGTGTGCCTGGAGGAATACCTCACACTGCTGAAAAATTACACCGCAGATGAGCCGCTCTCCATCACCAACTGGGACGGCGAGATCTATCAGGTATACTATGTGGCTACGGACACTTCCACGGACTCCACCTATGTGATGGTGCCGCCGGATGCGAAGTACACCATCTCCGGCAACAACAGCGATGGATTTATTGTGACGGTGGACACCGGCGAGATTCAGAGCGGAGACGCAGCAGCTGCAACAACGCCGGAGGACAGCGCAGCAGCAGATACGGAAACAGCAACAGAAACCAGTGCTGCCGAATAAATAGGAAAAGGTGATCTATCATGGAAAATGAAAAGAAACCAACGGAAGAGACTTTGCAGAAAGCCGGAAAGGGCTTGAAAAGCGTAGTCGGTGAGTTCAAGGAGTTTATTTCCAAGGGAAATGTACTGGACATGGCGGTCGGCTTGATCGTCGGTTCGGCATTCACAGCCATCGTAAACTCGCTGGTAGATGACATTCTGATGCCGATTATCGGCACAGTGCTTGCCGGCATCAACTTCTCGTCTCTGGGAATCACGATCCCATGGGGCAATCATCCGTTTATTGCCATCGGCAGCTTTTTGAATACAGTTATCACATTCCTGCTGACGGCGCTCTGCGTATTTCTGATTGTAAAGGTCATGAATATGTTCCGCCGGAAACAGGAAGAAAAGCCTGCACCGCCCAAGCCCAGCAAGGAAGAGATCCTGCTGACGGAGATCCGGGATCTGCTGGCGGCACAGCAGGGAAAAGAAACGGCTGAGTCCGAGGAAAAGAAAGATTAAATCTGACATCTTCTTACTATTCTACATATAGAAAAAACGCTGTTCCACGTGCAGGAACGGCGTTTTTTCGTGGGGATTATATTGTGTACTGTGGTTATTATGAAACCTGTTTTCGTTCTTTCAATTCTTGTTCTAGTTCTTGTATTGCCTTTTTCAATTCTTCGGCTGACATTTTTTTGATTTCATCTGGGATAATTACATTGTCATCAATAAACATTTTCATATTATTTCGCCTCCCAAAAATCAATTTGGTAATTTTGTTTGAGTCTTTTTGATTATATCATCATTGCAATGAAAAGTCAATGATGTTTTATTGAGAGCTTATCATAAAACAAAAAGCAGGAGCAGCCATATTCCAGGCTGCTCCTGCTTTCCTTTATGGAGAGGTTTCGTTATTTTGAGGATTTCTGTCTGTGTTTTTGTGTGCCGCTGTGACAGTTGCAGGCGTTCGGACAGCCGCCGCAGGTACCGCCGCAGGAATGTTTTCCCTTTTTGCGGTCACTCCGCATGGACAGAACGATCGCAGCAATGATTGCCACAACAATGATTCCGACAATGACACTTCCCATAGAAATGCCTCCTTTTGAAACATCAGGTCAATTTGAGTTTATGCCTTTACCTTAACGCCCAGCTTGTTGCTTTCCTTATACGGACGAACCAGCAGGTAGATCATTGCAATAATCAGAGCGAATGCAACGATCAGGCTGATGATGTTTACAACACCGTTGCCGGCAGTCATCAGCTGACCGGTGAACAGGTTGCCCAGCTGGTTTACGATCAGAGCGATCACATAAGCGAAACCGCACTCGTAACCAATTGCGAACCAGAACCACTTGGTGTTGTTCATCTCACGCTTGATCGCACCCATTGCTGCGAAGCACGGTGCGCACAGCAGGTTGAAGATCAGGAAGGACATACCAGCTACGCCGGTGAATGCTGCTGCCAGGTTGCTGTATACGCCGTCGCCGCCGCCATACAGGATACCCATGGTTGCTACGATGTTTTCCTTTGCAACCAGACCGGTTACGGCTGCAACAGTTGCCTGCCAGTCGCCCCAGCCCAGCGGAGCGAAGATCCAGCAGATACCCTTACCGATATAAGCCAGGATGCTGTGGCTCATCTGGTCCTCAGTCAGCATACCGAAGGAACCGTCTACCCAGCCGAAGAAGGAAGTGAACCAAACGAAGATGGTGGACAGGGTGATGATGGTACCAGCCTTCTTAATGAAGGACCAGCCACGTTCCCACATGGAGCGGAGAACATTGCCCACAGTCGGCATATGGTATGCCGGCAGCTCCATAACGAACGGAGCCGGGTCGCCGGCGAACATCTTTGTCTTTTTCAGAATGATACCGGAAACAACGATCGCTGCCATGCCCAGGAAGTATGCGCCGGTTGCAATCCATGCAGAACCGCCGAAGATTGCGCCGGCGATCATTGCGATAAACGGCTGCTTAGCGCCGCAGGGGATAAAGGTGGTTGTCATAACGGTCATACGGCGGTCACGTTCGTTCTCGATGGTTCTGGATGCCATAATGCCTGGGATGCCGCAGCCTGTGCCGACCAGGATCGGGATGAAGGACTTACCGGACAGACCGAACTTACGGAAGATACGGTCCATAACGAATGCGATACGAGCCATGTAGCCGCAAGCCTCCAGGATTGCCAGCAGGATGAACAGTACCAGCATCTGCGGTACAAAGCCCAGAACTGCGCCGACACCGGCAACGATACCATCCAGGATCAGACCCTTCAGCCAGTCAACACAGTTTACTGCGTCCAGTCCCTTTTCGATCAGTACCGGAATACCCGGAACCCATACGCCGTAGTCAGCCGGATCCGGCTCACCCTTTGCGAACTCTTCTGCTGCTGTGGTCAGATCATCCATAGAGGCAGTCTCTGTGGTGACTTCCAGTGTTTCTTCATCCTCAATGTCATAGGAGAAGTCAGCATTGTATTCGTTCTCATAGTTCATGATGAGATCCTTTGCAGCCTCGCCGTCAAAGGTATCTGCTTCTGCGTCAATGTAGCTTTCCAGCTCTGCGGTGTCCACACCCTGTTCGTCCAGGTATGCCACATAGCCGTCGATGATAGCGTTTGTGTCGCCGTATTCATCTGCTGCATCATTATAAGAGCTTGTGCCGATGCCCAGCAGGTGCCAGCCATCGCCGAACAGTCCGTCGTTTGCCCAGCCTGTTGCGGCAGAACCAACGGTAACCATGGAGATGTAGTAAACCAGGAACATGATAACTGCGAAGATCGGCAGACCCAGCCAACGGTTGGTAACGATCTTGTCGATCTTATCCGATGTTGTCATGCCGGTCTTCTTCTTCTTCAGGCAGTCCTTGATGATGGATGCGATGTACAGATAACGCTCGTTGGTGATGATGCTCTCTGCGTCGTCGTCCATTTCCTTTTCGGCAGCCTCGATATCCTGTTCAACGTGCTTTTTGGTAGCCTCCGGAATATTCAACTGTTCCAGGACTTTGTCATCACGCTCGAAGATCTTGATGGCGTACCATCTCTGCTGCTCTTCCGGCTGGTCGTGCAGGCAAGCCTCTTCGATATGTGCAATAGCGTGTTCTACACAGCCGCCGAACTTGTGCTGCGGCACCATGGGAACCTTGCTCTCAGCAACCTTCATTGCCTCCTTGGCAGCCTCGTCAATGCCGGTGCCTTTCAGTGCGGAGATCTCAACAACCTTGCAGCCCAGTTCCTTTGCCAGCTGGTCGATGCGGATCTGGTCGCCGTTCTTGCGGACAATGTCCATCATGTTGATGGCTACCACTACCGGAATGCCCAGCTCCACCAGCTGTGTGGTGAGGTACAGGTTACGTTCCAGGTTGGTACCGTCGATGATGTTCAGAATGGCATCCGGACGTTCCTGGATCAGATAGTTTCTGGCAACAACCTCTTCCAGGGTGTACGGAGAAAGGGAGTAGATACCCGGCAGGTCTGTGATGATAACATCTTTATGACCTTTCAGCTTACCTTCCTTTTTTTCTACGGTTACACCAGGCCAGTTACCAACGAACTGGTTCGAACCTGTCAATGCGTTGAACAATGTGGTTTTACCAGCGTTCGGGTTACCGGCTAATGCGATTTTGATACCCATTTGATTCAATCCTTTCGTACATTTTATCTGTTAGTGATTGCTAATTAGCAGTTACTAACTTGTGACCAAAAAAATAATTCTGCCGTAAAATGAAGATGTGAATCTACTGAAACAGCAGATCCACAGGTTTTTTATTCCACTTCGATCAGTTCGGCATCTGCTTTCCGCAGGGACAGTTCGTAACCTCTTACGGTAACTTCTACCGGGTCTCCCAGGGGAGCAACCTTGCGGATGTAGACTTCAACACCCTTTGTGATGCCCATGTCCATGATGCGGCGCTTTACAGCACCCTCACCGGTCAGTTTTTTTACCCGGACGGTCTGTCCGATTTTGGCGTCTTTTAATGTAGCCATTGTTGAATTCCTCCTCTTATATCATAATTTTTGCAGCCATTTCTTTGGTAATGGCAATACGAGTCTCTTTGACATTGACGATGAGATTTCCGCTGCCGGAATTCACCACCGTAAGTGTTCCGCCAACCACAAAGCCCAGATCTTCCAGGTGCTTTTTGGTCTCGGCACTTCCGCCAACCTTTTTGATGGTAACTTCATCACCAGGGTTTGCAAACATCAGCGGCATCATACCAGTTTTCCTCCTTTTTCCGAATGCGATCGCCTGTTTATGCAAAAGCAGAAACAAGCAAAATTTGTTAGAAAAAGCTAACCTATTGTAAAAACAGAAGAGTTAGAACGCTCTAACCCTCTTGTTAGTATACAACTTCTGACCGCATTTGTCAAGGGAAAAACGCCATTTTTTGAATTTTGTGGGATTGCACAAACTGAAAATGAAAATGAGAAATCAGTTCGTAGATTTTTTCACAGGAATGCGTCGGGAACGTCTGCGGCGAGGATTGCAAAGCAGAATGGGCGTGACGGCTTATAAAGGGCTGGAGGTACGGAAGAGCTGATGCAGGGTTAGCCCGGTGGCGTTTCTAAGGGCGTTGACATTATAATGTATATATGGCATTCCTAATGTATATACAGAAAAGTCAATGAAAAATGGCTGAGGGGTTTTAGACTGAGACAATTGGGGCATGGTGCAGTGTCAGTTCAAACTAAAAGGATTTGTTTTATTTGAATCAATGTGCTTTTTAGATTGAATAATGCTGATTATACTTTTGATTATTTTGTATAACATACATAAAGCATTGCTTTATTTTGAAATTCTGATTTTTAGTTGACAAGTGTGCTGAATTGTGGTATACTATACAAGTCGGCACGAGAGATGCAGACGAAATATATCGCGGGATGGAGCAGCTCGGTAGCTCGTCGGGCTCATAACCCGAAGGTCGTCAGTTCAAATCTGGCTCCCGCAACCAAAATGAAAAGAACATTCAAGCAAGTGAAACAGCTGGAGGTGCAAGTTTAGCTGTTGATTTGCCTGAATGTTCTTTTTTATTATACCTATTTCAGTGATAATACTTGCATATATTGCAAGTATATGCAACGAAACATCAAAACAGCAAAGAAACGGAAATCTAAAAGAGTTGCATTGTATTAAAGATTAGGTTCTTTGCCAACAACCCAATTATTAAAAGTAATTGGAAAGGAAGAAAAGTACGCAGTTTCGGTATTTTATCGAGGCTGCGTGCTTTTTTGTTGTCGTTTTTAAGGACACATAATATAGTAGCAAATATGCTTCGTACCCTTACCATACCCTTACCGATTTTCGGCAAGGGTATTTTTTCGAGTTGCTGACAGAAATTTGGAGAGGGAAGGGCTTGAAAAACATCTTTTTTGCTGCTGTTTCTAAAAAGTTTACAATTCTAAATAGAAGAAAGGAAACTCCTTTGCTCTAAGGCAATGCATATATTTCTTTTTACCAAAGAATGATCCGCAGCTCTTGTCATCTCTCAGAAATGGTTCTTGCAATTTCAACGGTGGTAATTGAGGATGGATTTCATTTCAAAATCAATTGACTTTTTCACTAAATTCGTGGTATAATATATCATAAATAGTTGTAGTTTATCACATCTGAAAATTATAAATTAAGCCACGATACTCATATATTCAAGGAGGCAGATATGGAAAATGCATATAAAATGAGGATTACTTGTAATCCTTATACCAAAGAGATCGTCTACGAATGCTATGAAAATGACCGATTTATCAATATCAGCGATCTTTCCGATGGATGCAATTCGGAGTTGATAAACGATAAGTTTACGAAGACATCGTTCCAGAATCGTGCTTATGAAATTGTGGAACTGCTAAACAAACATTTTAATCCCGGCAACAAAGGGCTTCATATTGATTTTATTGGGAATAAGGATGATTATGATGTTTTAGAAAGTGTGATCGCTACATATTTTTCTGATTGCAATATTACCAGTGAAAAGAACCAGCGGTATTTCAACGAAGCTCCCTATGTAATGAAGCAGATTGAAACTCGATTTGATGAGGTTATTTCTACACTTGAAGACAGTGAATACACCAAAGACGAGATTACAGCGGAAATCGGTAAGTACAGAGATACGATAGATGAGTCCATTGCCATTTGTGTCACAGGGCTTTGCAGTGCAGGAAAATCAGCTTTTATCAATAGCCTTATCGGATATGAGATACTGCCAAGTTCATCTGATCCGACAACTGCGAAAATGTTTAAGATTACTTGCAGCGATGCTTATTCTGTATCATTTGAAATCAATGGGCAAACGATAACGGTATCTTTTAATGATGATGGCTATACGGTTTCGGATAACTGTTCGTCAGAACTTGACAGCAAAATCAATTCTGTTTTTGCTGATGATATGGCGAATACCAGAATTAAAAATATGCATTGTTTTCTTGATTGTTTGAATAAGGGGAAGCTTCTTCCAGAGGTAGGCAAGGTAGATATCAGCATACCTTTCAGACAGATGACATATTTTGATAGTCATTATCAGTTTGTAATCTATGATACGCCGGGCTCAAATTCTGACAGCAACAGGAAACACTTTGATATTCTCAAGGAAGCTCTTAGTAAACAGACAAATGCACTGCTCATTCTTTTGACGACGCCAGATACCATGGATTATACGGATAACAATAATCTTCTTGATCTCATTCAAGAAACTGGTGAATCTTTAGATACTTCAAATGCGATTATTGTCGTAAACAAGGGCGATATGCTCACGCCAAGCTCTTTGGCGGAAAAGCGAGAACGTTACCAAAGTTTAAAGATAACCAAATGGAAATCCACAAGAATATTTTTCCTCTCGTCTGTAATTGCTCTTGCAAGCAAAAAGGATGATCCAGACGATAAATCATCATGGATTGATGAGGATGCTTTTGATGCTTATGATGACAGATGCCGTAAGTTTGCTCGTGGCGATAAGGTATTGTATCAATATAATATTATTGACAAGAGCAGAGAAATCACGCCTGCTGTTGGAGAGGGTGCTGTATCTGATACCACGCTTTTTATCAACAGCGGCCTTGCAAGTGTGGAACATGAAATCTCTGATTATGCACTTCGATATGCACTTTGTAATAAATGCAGTCGGGCAACAGAATATCTGCAAAAAGCGATACAGCTTTGTGAGGACAGTGTTCGTGAAATAGAACGTCAGCGTGATGATGAACTTACTTCAACACAAACGCTTTTTGATAGCAAACAGCGTGATCTTGCCGAGCAGCTTGACTATACGCAGAGTTCTACGGTAAGCAACAAATCTGTGGAATTCAGACAGAGGATCAGTCAGAAATTTGAAGAATTCAAAAATCAGAGCGGACTTGTATATAAAAACTTTCTCCAAATTCGAAAGCTCAAAATCTATGCTGAATTTGAACAGGAATGGAAAAATATCTCTGCGATAGGCGGGCAGCAGGGATTTGACATAGATGAAGCTCTGCGGAGAATGGAGAGTAGAGTTCGATATCGATATAATGCACTGCTTAACGCATTTTCTTCGATTGCAAATGATCTGATTTGTTCGTTTTGGGAAAATGCTACTGAGGTGTTTAAGAACGATTGTAAGGGAATCATTACTGACAGTGATGTTCTGAATGAGGAACAGAAAGCGATCATGAACGCCATTTTGCTGAACATGGAGAATATGACGAGATCAGTTGTTGAATTTGATTTGCGGTCTGTTCATGCTGTAAAACGCACGTTTTTTGGCAAGGATAAATATGATAATGGAACTTGTTGTAAAAACCTTATACTGACACTTGATGATGTTGCAAAAAAGGAAATAGAGCGTGTAAGCAGTAATAACAGCAGATATTTTGAGGAATGGAGCAAAGAACTGATTGCAAGTATTAAGTCGAAGCTTTGTACCTTTAATGCTGATCTTCATGATTGGGAAGTAAAAATAGGAGAACTGAATCAAATTATCGAAGAAAAGAAAAAGCATCTCAAATTGCTGGAAGACACGAAAGATTATGTTTGTCATTTGTTAGAGATACAGGCAGAGTAAGATTCCATAAAAAAGGGGTAGTACTATGGCAATATTAGCAACGATCAAAAGCGGAGCAGGTAAAATAGCAGGAAAAGTTGCAAACAAAGGCGGTAATATTGTAGCAAAAGCCTCAGGACTAAGTTCCGCACAACTTGAAAAGATTGAAGAAAAGCGGAATGATTATCTTTCGGAAAAGCCAGAGACAGATCCAGGGCGTATCAAAAGGTTATTGGGCTCATATGCCATAGAAGCCTATGAAGCATATCTCCCGCAGCTTTCAGAATTGTATAAACCGATGTCTATTGGTGAAGCGAATGATGAAAGAAGTCTTGATAATCGCATTCGTTATTTTGAAGTCACAAAATGGGTTACCGATCCAACTGAAGATAATCTGGATAAGCTCACCAACATGTATCACGTTCTCTCGGAAGAAGACTGCAATATTGCTCTTATCTTCAATCGCAGAGTAAATGGTACTACAGTCTATTTTGCAGTTGTCAACAATGGTGAAAAGGACATGCCGTATATTGCTGACATGTTTGGCAAGCGGCTTGAATCTTCGTTGTTGGGCAATTTCCCTGGTGCTGAGATCAAAAAACTTTCGCATGATAAACTGAATGCAGGTGTTGTCCCTGTATTAAAGAATGTCAAAAATTCTTCTGTTGCCATCGTATCCAATATAGCGTCTGAGAAGTCTGAAAAATTCATTAGTCAGAGCGTGGAAAAGCTCATTGACGGTATTGTTCCGAGCAATGAACTTGAAGAATATACCATAGTGCTTCTCGCTACGCCTGTGAAAGATCAGCTGGATAGAAAACTTATTCTTAGCAAATTGTATTCTGACTTGGCTCCATATGCGTCATACTCTACCACATTTACGTTATCTGAGACAACAGCGGTGGGCTCATCTGCAACTTTTGGGGCAAATCTCGGTGGTTCAGCTGGAAGACAGATTGGTGACACTGCTACAACCGGTACCAACAGTGCAAGGGGAACAACCGATAGTGACCTTGCAGCACATACAGATTCCACCAATAACAGTACGACTGACGGTACAAACAGCAGTACGTCATCAGGCACAAGTGACAGCACGAATCAATCTACAAGTAATGGAACGAGTACCAATACGAGTACTGCCAATATGACAGGAGAGAATCACTCTACAACAGGTGGCATATCCATAAACGAATCAGCAGCTGTAAATGTTTCTCCGTTTGGCATTGGAGGAAGCATTACAGGTGGAGCGGCGGAGTCATCGAGCACAACAAGTGGTACAAGCAATAGTACCACAAATACGACAGGGACAGGCACATCAACAAATACCACAAGTGGTACAGGTCATACCATAACACAAACTGCGGTACAAGGACTTTCTCACGCTGAAACCGCAGCGAAAGGACTTGCAGATACCGTCACAAAGGGAAAATCGATAACCGATACCATCGGAAGAATGGCATCGAATGCACATAGTATCGCTACGAACGTTGGTATGAACTTTGGCGTGAACTTTTCCCGTTCGTCCAACGTTACGGTCCTTATGGGAAAAAATGATGCTCTTACACAGAATTTCGTGAACCATGATGTCAAAAATACGCTTGAACTTATTGAAAAGCAGATCAAGCGTGTCGAGCAGAGTACAGCACTGGGTATGTGGGATTTTTCCGCATACTTCATGTCCGAAAGTCCTATTATCGCCAATAATACAGCACATATGTATCTTGCCTTAACGCAGGGTGAAGATTCGTATTTGTCGCAGTCTGCGGTAAATCTGTGGGAATACCGTGAGGAACGGAAAGATGATATAAGCAATCTTATGGCGTTTATCAAGAGATTACAGCATCCTGAATTTGAACTTAACATGGATCCGGATGATCCACTGTTTGATCCGAATTGGCTCATGTATCCGCCCCATGTGAATGCGGCAGTATCGCTTACGGGCAGGGAACTTGCATATTCGCTTAATCTGCCGAAAAAATCAGTTAGCGGTCTGCCTGTTCTTGAAAGTGTTGCATTTGGCAGAGAGGTTCAGAAATTCACACCGTCAAACGATAAATCGCCCAAAACACTGATTGCAGGCAATGTTTATCATATGCGTAAAGAGGATAAGAGGATTCGTGTCAAACTTGATATGGATAGTCTTTGTTCGCATACTTTCATAACCGGTTCAACAGGTACAGGCAAATCTAATTTCATATACAATCTGCTGGAGCAGATATATGAGGAGGACAAGCATTTTCTTGTGATTGAACCGGCAAAGGGAGAGTATAAGAATGTTCTCGGCGGATTTGATGATGTAAGCGTATATGGAACAAATCCGATGTATACTGAACTTTTACATATCAATCCTTTTTCTTTTCCGAAACACATCAATGTTCTGGAGCATATTGACCGCCTTGCTGAGATCTTTAATGCTTGCTGGCCAATGTATGCAGCAATGCCTGCTATTCTGAAAGATGCTATTGAAAGAGTCTATCAAGATAAAGGCTGGATATTTTCAAATCCTGCATACTATAGCGATGACTTTCCGACATTTGCAGATCTGATTCAGGTATTGCCGAATGTAATGAGCGAATCCTTGTATTCTGCTGATACCAAAAGTGACTATTCAGGAGCACTAATAACAAGAGTAAAATCGTTGACCAATGGTATCAACGGAGAGATATTTTGTTCCTCGATGGAGATCAGCAACAAGGCACTTTTCGACAAGAATGTTATCGTTGATATAAGCAGAGTAGGTTCTGTTGAAACCAAGTCGCTTATTATGGGAATTCTTATTATGAAGCTACAGGAATATCGTATGCAGCCTGACAAAATGAATGAGAGTTTACAGCATATTACGGTATTAGAGGAGGCTCATAATCTGCTTAGACGCACTTCTGTTGCACAAGCACAGGAATCATCAAATTTACAAGGCAAGTCTGTCGAAATGCTTACCAATGCGATTGCAGAGATGCGTACCTATGGAGAAGGTTTTATCATCGCAGACCAAGCACCAGATATGCTGGATGAGGCAGTGATCCGAAACACAAACACTAAAATTATCTTTCGGCTGCCGGATGAAAATGATTGTGAACTTGTTGGAAAGTCGATAGCCTTGTCTGAGATTCAGATCAAAGAGCTTGCGAAATTGCCTGCATTTGTGGCGGTTGTTCATCAGAATGATTGGATAGAAGCGGTATTGTGCAAGTCAGAAAAATACGACAAAGAGCGTAAATATATCTTCAGCAAAAAAGAACACAATATGTCAGCCTACAGCCTGATGCTGAACATCTATGGTGTATCTGAGAAGATTGCTTTGTCTGATGAAGAAAAGACAGAAGCGCTTGATTGGATAAACAGACTTGAAAACGGCGAGAATACGAAACGCATTCTCCGTAGGGGACTCGCAGGGGGGACGCTCACGGAAGAAGAAAAAATGATAATTGCGTATAATGTGTTCGGCGGGCAGAGAACAATAAGGCTTCTTAGAAATGCTGAAAATAATGAAGCAGGTCTCAAACGTGTTCGCAGGTCAATTGGAAGTATATTCTCTCAGGAGAATGATGATAAGCTGATTGATACTGTTCAAAAGTATATTTGTATGGCGATCAATTGTGAGGAAGCTTGTGTTGATATTGCACATAGATATCAATATTTCGGAATGAATGGAGGTATTCTGTAATGATAAGCCTAAAAGATGTATCCTCTGATGTCACTCCTGCAAAAGCTTTAGAAGCCAAGCCGATTGAAGCTCCGAAAGAAATCGGTGAGGATAAGAGCAGGTATGCTGATGCTCCAAGGGAGATCGGAGAGACTTCAGAAAAAGCATGGGATATTCCGAAGGAAATTGGAGAGAATGATGCTATACAACCGAATACTGTTTATGAAGTTGACGGCGAAAAGCATTATACCGATGATAACGGTGAAGTTTATCGTATCAATAATGATCTTGTAGCAGATAATACCTATGAAATCAATGGGTACAAATATGAGACTGATGAAAACGGCCGAATAACCTCTGCCGAAGGTAAACTTCAAGTCAAAGATCATGATAGTTATCGTGAGATTAAAGACACAAAATCTGAAATTGGAAAAGGCGATGAGAAAGAAACAGATGATAGAGGACATATTATTGGAGATCAGTTTAATGGCTCTAATGGTATGGAAAACATCGTCGCTCAGGATTCGGCATTAAATCAGCGTGAATACAAGAATTTAGAGTGTCAGCTTGCAAAAGAAGTGAATAATGGAAACGATGTACATATGCGAGTTGATCTCAACTATCCTGGGGGTTCGCATCGACCTGGCAGTTTTTTAGTAAGCTATTCAATTAACGGAGAAGAATTTACAACAACATTTTTTAACACTCCAAGAGGTGAAGTAAAATGAAAAATATTTCTTATCAGGGCATATTCAATACATTGCAGGAGGTATTGCTCGATGATTGGCATAAGGTAGTGTTCTATGCTGAGTACGGCGAGAGCAGTTATAGCATGAAATACTTTGTTGACTTTGGTGACGGACAGTATATTGACTGTTTTAGGCTTAAAGGCATTACTAAGCAAGATATCATAAAAGCATTTGCAGTTATTGACAGCCAGATAATGCCCATTCGTAAAGAGTTGAGCAAGAAAGATACATGGACTGTTATGACGCTTGTTGTTGATGAAAATGGAAACTTCAAGGCGGACTACGAGTATAAGGATATTTCAGAAGACCTTGTCGGATACTATAACGGGTGGAAAAATCGATATCTTCGGTGAATGAAAATTATTTGTACTGCCATAAAAACAAATCTGCTGTACTATTTGGATGTCTGTCGCTCAATATTCTTTTTAGTAGTTTCCTCCTCTGCAAACTGGGAATGATAAAATACACTCACTTAATAAAGCTTCTGATCTCTTGGCTTATTTCTTTATATTTGTAGTCGTGAACATAATGAGGACAATCTAATTCAATATAGCTTGCATTGTCATGCCCCGAAATATAGTTTTCAGGAATACTTCTCCATTTTTCTTTTGTAAAACCTGTACCGCCTGAACCATTGGAAATAAACAGCAACATCGGCACTTGCGGAATGCCGTTTTCTTTCACAATATTCGCATTATCTTTTACGACTTTGGCTTCATCTATCATGGTTTCAGTCGCTGTCCTTTGATAAAATACAGCTCTGTAAATCTCTTTTTCCTTTTCAGACAGCGTTCCATATTTGATAGCATCGCTTTCTGCAAGACTCGGTATCCACCTTGTGATTCCCAAAACAGCACCATAATGTCCCAACTTCATCATAGGAATACTTATGTCCATTTCATCGTAATAAGCCGGTACAGCCATATCTAAACCGACAATTGCTTCAACCTCATCAGGGTATTTCTGTGCCCAGTATAAAGCCTCTAGTCCAGATAATGAGTGAGGACAAAGCACATACGGACCTTGTATTTCTGCTTGATCAAGTGCCATTCTCGTTTCGCTTAATATTGTATCGATATCTCTTTTTTCCTCTACAATATCGCTAAATCCGTAACCAAGCTTTTCTACTACAACAATTTTATACTCACTGCTTAAAAGCGAATAAAGCGACTTGAAATCCAATATTGGTGAGCAGGTTCCACCTCCCGACAGAAATACAAGCGTTTTATTGCCCTCACCCTCTGTGTATATGCTCATATTGTGACCGTTTACTTCTACAAGTTCACCCAAAGGAGTAAGTAAGTCTTTTTCTTTTGAACTGCATATTTTATGATGAACCAAAGATATTATCACAAACAATATAATAATTGCAGTAATTATCAATACAATTTTTAATAATTTACGTAATGCCTTTTTCACTCTATATGCCTTGCTCAAAATCGTTACCTCACTCAAATTTGATTCATATGTCTAAAACTCTGCATTTCGTTTCCCTCATTATATCACATTCCCAACCGAAAAACAAGCCGATTACCAGCTGAAAATACGGCATGAAAGTGAAAACTGACTTGAAAAGCAGAAACAGATATGCTACAATAAAACCGTATACTATTGCAAAGGACTCAACAACGTGTAGTAAAATATTGTCTCTCAGGACAATAGACAGCTGCATGATCGGGAGAATGTTATGATAAAAGTTGCTGTTGTAGATGATGATGAACTGATATGCCAGGAAATCGTGCAGCTAATCAGTAAATGCAATGTTCATTATGATTTTGACTTTTGCTCTGAATGTTATACTTCTTGTGAAGAGATGTATCGTCTCCTTGCAAATGGAGAAAACTACGATTTGATCTTTTTAGATATAGAGTTTCCGGGCATGAATGGAATTGAATTGGGAAAACTGCTGCGTATGAAAATGAAAAATTATGATACGCAAATCATTTTTATTTCAGCAGTTAAAGACTATGCAATGGATTTGTTTCCCGTCAGACCAATTGATTTTCTCATAAAGCCGATTACAGAAGAAACACTCAGATTTTGTCTGCTTACTTACATGTCGTATTTTGAAAATTCGCATGGATTTATAGAATACACTTTGGAAAATATAAAGCATCGGATAAGAACCGGCGAAGTTTTGTATTTGGAAAGCAATCGAAAGAAAACCATACTGCACACCCGAAAAGGCAGTTTCTCCGTTTATGGGAAAGTTTCTGACATAATCGGAATCCATAAAAATAAGTTTGTCTGCATCTCACGTGGAATATACGTAAATATCCAGCATATTGTGGAGGCGACTGCAAGAGAAGTGTATCTCACAGATGGCGTAAGATTATCTGTCAGTCGTGGCTGCCAGGATACAGTGCGGGATCGGTTATCTGAAATATAAGGAGGTAAAATGGAGAGCGTTTTATACATTACTTCAAACGCAATTCGCGTCTATGCAATCAGTATTTTCATTACTTCGTTTTTGGGAAAAAGTCGGCTAAGTCCGGGAATGAATCGCTTGATTTACCTTTTGTATTTTCTGATAAGCACAGTCGGGTGGCTGTATTGGAAAAGTCCTACGCTGAATCTATTTCTGAATACACTGCCGCTTTTGGGCATCACACTGCAATACGATTCGGGATGGTCTAAAAAAATATTTTCTGTCATAATATCCTGTGCTGTGGGAATGTTTGTAGACTGGATTGCAACTGCTGCTTTTGGAGATGTTCAGGTCATAAAAAGCGGCTTTGTACAATGTAATGTCATACTAATTTGTGTTGTTCTGTTCCGGCGGTATTATAAAAGGAAAGAGACCTGTCTCTTTCGCTCCAAATATGTCTGGCTTTTGATTTTTACGTCCATCGGAACCGGAGCAATTGGAGTAATGACAGTAGACGAGAACTCACCCTATGATTATATCATTGCAACCATATTGTTGTTAATCAATCTATTCACTTTCTATGTTTATCATTTGGAACAAGATCGTTGGTCAGTGCAATATCGGTTAAAATTGATCGAATCGTCTAATGAGGCATATCGAAATCAGCTGCAGATCGTAAATGAATCTCAGAAAAAAATACGTTTTTTGAAACATGACTTGAATCGTCATATCCAAAAACTGAAACTGCTTTCCGAAAAGGAGAATATGCAGGCAATTGTACAATACCTGAATGAAATGGAAGATGCTGCTGTAATCAAACAAGAGTATGTGAAAACAGGAAACGAAGATGTAGACAGTCTTTTGAATTATGAACTGTCACTTGCCGCCGAATTCGGCACGGAGGTCATTTATGATGTGAACTTGCCTGAAAATCTGAACATTTCCTCTTTTGACATGACGATCATACTGGGAAATCTGATGGATAATGCGATTGAAGCACTCAGACATTCTAAGAGAAAGCAGCTGAAGGTCAACATTCGACTGCACAAGGGCATTATACGTATTGACCTTGAAAATACCTATGATCCGGCATATCGAAAAAAGCATGATGGCAGAGAACACGGAATCGGTCTTTTGAGTGTAGAGAATACCTTGCAAAAATATCATGGCAAGTTAGATTCGCATACAGAAGAAAATCGGTATTACACAACAGTTGTTTTCTACAACAGTTTGGACGAATGATCCGAAAAATATTGCTTATGAAAAGTTATTTGAAATCCGCTTGACGTTTTAAGTCAGGCGGATTTTGCATTTCGTACCCAAAAACAATACCACTTGTACCATATTGCATTTCTTCCGCAAAATTTCTGCTATACTAATAATGGGTGGGTCAGTCGAAATCGAAAGAGTAAAAGGAATATGGTAATTGATCTTCAATTACGGATAAGTTGAGGTTTTTATGTCAGAAATTATAAAAATGCAAAATGTAGTAAAGGAGTTCAGAGTACTGAACCGCCGTGAAGGTCTGAAAGGCAGCGTAAAAGACTTGTTCTCACGCAATTATAAGACAATTCGTGCTGTAGACAATATCAGTGTGAGCATTGCACAGGGCGAGATTGTCGGATATCTTGGACCGAACGGAGCAGGCAAGTCTACCACGATCAAAATGATGACCGGTGTTCTGGAACCAACCTCCGGTCAGATATGGATTGGCGGAAATGCTCCATATCAGAAACGCACACGAAATGCACAAGAGATTGGTGTTGTATTTGGACAGCGGACACAGCTTTGGTGGGCATTGCCGTTGGTGGAATCCTTTCGCATTCTAAAGGACATTTACCAGATAAGCGACGGGGATTATAACAGTATGCTGGAACTGTATCAGTCACTTGTGGATATTGAGCCGTTGCTGCACAAACCGGTTCGTCAGATGTCTCTCGGACAGCGTACACTCAGTGATATACTGGCAGCGTTTCTGCACAATCCTAGGATCGTCTTTCTAGATGAACCGACCATTGGATTGGATGTTTCTATGAAGGCTAAGATTCGCACCTTGATTCATGCACTCAATCAAGAGAAAAATACGACTGTGATACTTACAACACATGATATGGGAGATGTGGATGCCCTTTGCCGTCGTATTATCATTATCGACAAGGGGAAAATGTTGTATGATAATGACATTGAGCATCTGAAAGGCTTTTTTGGTTCTTATCGCATGCTGAAGATTCGCATAGATGGTGATATGAGACATCATGCTGAACAGATACAAAAAGAATTTCCTGTGTTTTCCGTGTCAGCGGACGAGGAATGGATCTCAATTCTAGTAGATGAGGATAGGACAAAGGTAATCGATGTGCTCGGCCAACTTCAAAAATTTCACAGTATTCGGGATATGCAGCTGGAGGAGATTTCTACGGAAGAGGTCATCAAGAAAATATACGAGGATGGTGTATCATGAAATTGAAAAAATACCTTACGCTCACAAGAGCGGGCGTGATAGAATCTCTGCAATTTCGTCTTAGTACACTAATCATGATTGCCGGCAACTTGTTGTATCTGATTATTGTATATTTTCTGTGGAAAGCAATCTATGCCTCGGCAGGAACGGATACTGTCAGTGGAATGACATTTACAGAAACACTCATTTATCTTGTACTTGCTACAGCACTGTTTGGTTTTATGGAAATGTACACGGTGTGGGAGATCGGAAGAAATATTCAGTCGGGAAAAATCGTTTTGGATCTTTTGAAACCCATGAAGTATCGCAGTTATTTGTTTTGGTCATATTCCGGATCCTTTGTGACAAATTTCTTTTTCACCTTTTTTCCAACATTTCTGATTGTAATGTTTGTTACACACGGTGCGATTCACATAGGTATCAATCTGTTGTTATTTGCAGTGTCAGTGACAATGGCAGTTCTGATAAACTACAGTGTAGATTTTATTGTGGGAACAATTTGTCTTTATACGGAGTCAATATGGGGCATCAATATTATGAAACAGGTAGTTGTTCTTCTGCTGTCCGGAGCAACAATACCGCTGGCTTTCTTTCCAGAGCCTTTGAAGACAATGGTATATCATCTTCCGTTTCAGTCAATCTACAATGCACCGCTTTCTATTTTACTGTATACTTCGTCGGATGATAAAAGTGTTCTGACAATTCTGGGGACGCAGCTGATGTGGTGTATTATAATGTCATGTCTCAGCAAGCTTTTCTGGAAAGTATCACTGCGGCAAATCACTGTGAATGGAGGGTGATCTTATGCGAAAAAAAGGGTTAGGATTCTACTTGCGTATTTACAGAAAGATTCTGGCACAGGACATAAAAAGCAAAATGAGTTATCGTGCTGATTTTATCATTTCAACAATCGGAATGATATGTACCAATGTCGCAGGATTTATCAGCTTTTGGATACTATTCCGCAACTTCCCGTCTGTCAACGGATGGAACTATTATGAAATGTTGTTTCTCTACGGATTTTCACTCATTGCGCTGACTCCGGTACAGTGTCTGTTTGATAATAACTGGAGTTTAAGAATATACGTTTATTCCGGTGATTTTATCAAATATTGCTTTCGTCCTATCAACCTGTTTTTTTATTACCAGTCAGAAGTCTTCGATATCAAGGGACTTGGGCAGCTTGCGTTTGGCATCGGCACGCTGGCATACGCATGGACAAAAATAGGTCTGGGTTTTACGCCGTTTATTCTTTTGAAAGTCGTGGTGTTTCTGCTGACTGCGTCACTTATTATGATAGCAATGCAAAATGCAGCAGCTGCAACTTGTTTCTGGATTCAAAATTCTTTCTATGTCCTGGATCTTGTGACACGATTCAAGGATTACGCAAAATACCCGATTACGATATTCAATCCTGTATTTCGGTTTGTATTTACCTTCTTGATTCCGATTGCATTTATCGCATATTACCCGAGTCTTGTGGTACTTCGACCAGATGAAGTACCATTGCTCTCGTGGCTGTCACCGTTTGTTGGAATACTGTTTTTCTGGTTAAGCTATAAATTTTGGATGTATGGTGCTATGAAGTATAGCGGTACAGGGTCATAAAAGGTGTAGGGTGTTTTTACAGATTCCTATTGGCAGAATACAAAAACAGCCGCACAGGGAATCAGATCAATAATAGTCTGAAGTCACTGTTACGGCTAGTGATTTACAGGCAGTGAAGGATGTGGAGGGAATGTAAAATAAAAAGGTTTTGTAGCATTAATCTTGCAATAGTTCCAATTCAAATTCTTTGTTATTTATTCCTAAGTATTCTAACATTGGAAATTCAAACTTTTCTATATAGTTTATATCATCTCGAAGTTTTGAAAGAAAAGACATGATATGATAGTACTTATCCTCTCTCGCTTTAACAATTTGTATGTCGGTATTTTCTCTATTTATAATTGGTTGCGTCCAGGAGGCACTTTTGCTGTTTATTTTAATCTTATACCATATAATTCCATCTTCTACGCTTAATATTCCATTATGCCAAAAGCACCTTGGAATATCTCTATACGTTTCATTGAAAAAATTTTCATTTAACTGATTTAAGTCATGGCATTTTATCTTCTTACATATTAAAAATGTATCTGGATATATTTGATTCAATTTCCTTTTCGTTGTATCTATAGATTGAATTTCTCGATTTGAAAAAAGCATTTTATTCTTTGCCATTTTATATAATGCGTTTGATAAATCACTTTTATTTAATGTTGATTTTACTTCAATAATTGAGGCAATTCCTTCTGCAGGATAAAACCTTGCAATATCATCATCTGTAATTGGGATTATATTTGGATTGTAGATAAGAATATCACATTGAGTACTAACGTTGCCATCAACATTTATTATAAATCCATCACCTATATTATATTCTGTTGGTATTATATTTTTTAATAGTTCCTTTAAGCATCTTTCCCTGTACATCCCATATTCGCCAGGATGAATCAATGCATCATCTTGTATAAAAATCGTTTCACTTTCAGTAATAAATGTTCTTAAAAACAAGTCTATTTTTCTTTTTATGATATTATAGTAAATTTGATTCATTTTCAACTCTCCACATATAATTAAAATATTATAATGTATCCGTATACAGAAAATCAATGAGAGGCGGGTGAAACTTTGTTCTATGCTTTAATTTTCAGAAACGAAATAAATCAGCAAATCAATCTTTCGAAAAGTTGCAAACTGATATATGTTCTTTAAAATCAAAGGTTTTGATATGCCGATAGAAACAATCAGCACTTCAAACTATGTAAGAATGAACGTAAGTTGCCTCAGCAATGATTTTATTGAAAAGCAAAATGCAGTCATTTTCTTTCCGATTTGTAAAACTGACACTTGATACTCTCCATTCAGTTTCACCCATTATACCACATCCCCAATCGAAAAACAAGAACTGATTCCACAAAAAACAACAGGAGAGCCGCCCAAGCTCTCCTGTTGTTCTTTTCATTCCTCAAAACAAATCTGCCATACTGTTCATGACATCACGCATATGATCAAGGGAGGTGTGACAATACAAATCCATGGTGATCTGCACCTGACTATGTCCTAGAATATCGCTGAGGGTTTTCACATTTACCCCACGTTCAATGGCACGGGTGGCAAATGTATGACGCAGAGCATGGAAGTTCACATGATCGATTCCGGCAACTTGGAGCAGGTAGTTCAGCACGTCACGCATATGACTCGGCTCTACACATCCGCCCATAGGTGATGCAAAGAGGTAGCCGTTATCCATATAACAGCCGCAGCACATGGCTTTCTCCTGGTCCTGAATCTGCACCTTGTACTCCATAAGCTTTGCAAATACATTGTTGGGAATGGGAATTTCTCGGAAACCGCTTTGCGTTTTTACAGATGCCTCTATGATGTGGGTACAGTGTCCATAGGAAAGGTTGTCGTCCCGTTCCGCCTGGCTCTTTTTGATTCGCTGCAAGGTACGACTGATTTTCACTGTCTGTTTCTGAAAGTTGATGTCCGACCACTTGAGGGCACAGAGTTCTCCGATGCGAAGTCCGGTGGCAAGGTCAAAGAGGATTGCCACGCCCAGACGGTGCATTCCAATGACCGACAGCAGCCGGCGTTCTTCCTCCAGGGACAGTACACGCATTTCATTTTGCTCTCTGCGTGGCAGTGTCGTGCCGTCTGTTGGATTGACTGCGATCATACCATTGATGCGAGCCTGCTCCATTGCCTTGTGGAACATATTGTGCATATTTCGCAAAGTTTTCGGGGATAAGCCGCCGCCTCTCTTGCTGCCTGACTGGAACTTCTGATTGTAGAATTCCTGCACCATTGGCGTGGTGATCCGTTGAATGGGATAGCCGCCCAGACTGGGATTGATATGGTTGTAAATGTAGCCCTCGTAGCTGATATATGTGGAAGGCTTGATGGCGTTCTTTGCATAGGTTTGCAGCCATTGTGTCATCCATTCACCGAGCTGGTACTTGGAGGGTGAAACGTAAGTGCCGGATTGTTTCTTTACCAGAATATCTCGTATTTTGTCTGCCACTTCTTTTCGGGTTTTGCCATAGACAGAACGTTGGATCTGTCTTCCGGCATCGTTGTAGCCATCTGTGTAACGACCTTCCCAAGTCCCGTTGGCACGTTTGCGAATGGAACCTTCGTTATTTGCATTTTTTCTGCTCATGAAACACACCCCTTTACAGTACTTTTCCAGTCGTCTGATTGATCCACTGAAGAAACTGTTCACGCTGTATCTTGTAGCATCGTTTGATCTGAATGGATGGGAAATCTTTCGATCGCATCAACTCATATGCCATGCTGGGGGAGATGTTCAGATAGCCTGCAACGTCATTCGTCGATAACACTAGAGGCAGTTCTTCGTTGTTTTTGTAAACCGGTAAATCTTCTTTTTTCATGGGAAATACCACCTTTCTTTTTTTATGGAGATGTTAGGTCGATTGTATTTTTTTAATTTTACATTCGGAAAAAAGAAACCATTTTCCATGTGGGAAAGCGGTTTCTTTTTGTCAGCGGTGTGTGATTTGTCCTATTCGCAGCAAAACTCCTCTTCGCACCGAACCGCACAAAGCGTCTCCAAAAGCAAGTTGCTGTCACACAGCATTTCCTCGATCTCATCGGCAGAGTAGCCGTAGTCCAACAGCAAGAGAACGTCATCCTCTGTCACGCCGTAGCAACTGCACATCTCCAACAACAGTTCCTCCTGCTGTGTGTAATACTCCTCCTCCAACTCGTCATACCAGTTGTACCACTTACCAAACCGGAAACTTTCCTGCACCTCAAAGGTAGAGCCGCTTAAAAACCCATAGCGGTCAATCTTCAAGATCGTGCCCTCATCTACATGCAACACTTCAAACGGATACTTGTGGAAACCGACTTTCTGCAATGCCTTTTTCAAAATGCTTTCCGTTGAGGCATAGACGTAAAGCCCCAGCTGTGCAAAATGGAGCAGGCACATGGGATTGCTGCCCTTGACGATGTAGAGCGTATTGTTTTCGTCCAGAGCAGTAAAGCAGAAACTACCCTGCACAGATTCTGCCATGCTTTTGAGTGAGTCAAAGTCCAACTTGCCCTGCTGTTCCAACAACTGCACTGCAACGTATGAATCCGTTTCGATCTGCGTTTGCGGCAGATGCTTTTCCACACGCAGTTCCTTATCATTGTACAGTACGCCGTTATGGGCAAAAGCAAAGTTGACATCGGCATGGCCATAGAACGGATGATTGTTGTAATTGAACTTTTCGTTTCCCTGGGTAGTCATTCTGGTGTGTCCCATAACGGCTCTTGTGCCGTTGGGGGCGTTAAAGCGAATCTTGTGGGCAGGTTTCGGTCTTTTGTAGATAGTAACCTTGTCGCTTTTCACATAGGCAATCCCAGACGCATCTGTTCCTCGTTCTTCCGCCGCATTTGCCAACGCCTGTGTCAGCTTTTTCAACAGCCTGTCCGACACAATGCCTTTGTAGTCCAGCCAACCAAATAATGCACACATCTTACATCTCCTCCTCTGTTTGAACTTCTTCGTTAATGTACAGCTGACGTTCTTTCAAGTACTGTATCAATTCTGGTTCTGTTACATCAGCCACAAAGTCCGACCATGACAACTTTGCAATGCTGTCATCGGTGTTATACATGGCGGCATCACAGATACGGTTGACCAGCTGGATGGTTGCAATGAAAGTGTTGTACTTCAAAGTGCCTCTGAAAAGTCTGAACTCCACAGTATGATAATTGCAAAGGTTCACAGCAGCATAGCGACCGTTGCCACCCTTTTTTGCCTTGTCCATGATTGCTTTTGGGGTATGCTCGTAACCATAGCGAGCTGCCCAACGGTTCATGGCGTATTCCGAACGGCGGCTGAATTTCAACAACTCATTCCAGTGATGTTCCACGAAATACAGGATTCTGGAGATCACCTCGTCTTGTCCCTCTTGGCTATCGGAAAAAGCGTTGCGGTTCACATGAAGATGCAGACCGCAGGTTGAAGTCTGATGCGAACGGTAGCCTTGACGAACGGCATGGTGCATGATGTCTTCCCACGGGAACTCGTTAATGTGATAGTCCATGGTGCAAGGGTGGGAAACCAGTTCCATGCCATCATCCAGCGAGCCGTCTGTTTTGATGTAGAGCAGGTCTGCATGGGCGTTTGCAATGTCCAGCAACTCTTCCGCAAAGTCATCATCTCTGCCTGCTCCGTCGATTTCCAGTTCGATGCCAAAGTAACGATTGCCTTCGCCGTAGAAAATAGGATTCGGCTTGTAGCCGTATTCGTGAATCAGGTTGCTTTCTTCACGCTCGTCCTCGTAGCAGTCACGGCAGTACGTTTCACCGTCCAGATAATAGGCATCGTCCTCATGTAGTAACGCATCACAACAGCTGCATCTGGTGTAGCTGTTGTGATAGCAATGACTGCACAGCGTGATGTCGTTATCACCATAGACATCCTCGTCCCAGATGCGTTCCCCGCAGCATTCGCAGGTGGTGGTGTGATTCTCCAGGCAGTCGGAACAAATGATCTGTCCGTTCCACTCGGTGTAATCATCATCGTCAATAAGGCATCCGCAGCACTCACAGTATAGGGATTCTTCAGTTGTTTTTACTTCTTTACTCATTTGAAATTCCTCCGTAAAATGAAAATAGCCCTACCGATTTTCTTCGGTAGGGCTTTGTGTTTGGGTTTAATATTCTTCTGCTAAGAGCATGGTCGAGTGGTCGATGTCGTCAATGACATAGACCTTTTGATTGACTGGATTGGCAAGGTCAATCATATATTCCTTGCTGCACTCCGGCTGTTCGGAAAAGTGGTGGATGTGCTGTTTTCCATTGGATACATCAAGCTTGAATACCTGGAAATAGTCCCGTTCTTCTGGTAACTGGTCAATGCAGTGCCATAGAAACAATTGCAGCTCTATTGGTATTTCTGCCTGTACGCCTCTGGTCAAAAAACGCTTGTTCTGGAACATCTTTTTCCCTCCTTTCGCTGGTTTGTTATGTCCCTATGCTCCGCCCGAAGGCGGTTTTTCTATGCGGTCGACATGA